>JACCED010969846.1_pt1 | contig 132248 bp, 130 predicted proteins | sample 7455021 | NCBI WGS metagenome assembly JACCED01 (sample SAMN15323456, study PRJNA562643) | freshwater metagenome | isolation source: river surface water | place: USA:Blue River Watershed | collected 2017-08-19 | reverse complement strand
CAATGGCAACAACCAATTGGTTGAATCATTTGGATACAAGAAGTAATCTCTTCTTCATCACAAGATGTATCTTCTTCATTACTATCATTTGATTCTTGCGATTCTTCTAGCATTTCAATTCTGTTTGTTAGAATTGACATTTTATCATTAATCTCTTCTAGACAAATTTGAAGGTCATTAATAGGACGTTTAATGTTTTTAATTCTCTTATTGATTTTTTGGTTTTCTTTTTGAATTTCTTTTACTGTATCATTATTCTTTTGTTTATTTTGAAGTTTATTTAGAATTCTAATACATAAACATAAAATATATAGGTCAACTAGCATCCATGCACAAGAACTGTGTAGAAATCCAATAACACTGCCAACAATAGTATTAATATCAGTCATTTTTATATATTTTAAATAATAAAGTAATGAGTTTAATTATCAATTTTTTTTGCTATATATTAATTATAATGGAAACTATTAGAAAATATTTAGAAGAAAAAGATAATTCAGATTCTGAATCAATTGATTTTATTTCTTTTGATAAAGAAAAATATACTAAATTTTATGAATTAATCAATAATGTAATATTATTTTTTTTATTAAATACATATGAAACTCAAATAAATGGTATTAAAGATAGTGTTTTTGATTTAGATAAAATAAATGAATTAATTTGCAATTATGATTATTTAGAAACTTCACTTAAAGCACAACTTAATATTTATTGGATGGAAGTTCATGATAAAAAAATACGTGATCAATTAATTATAGACTTAGAAAGTATAATTGATTTAAATATTATTAAACATTATTATTGTTTATTTACTTATATTAAAAATATGGCTCTTTCTATTATGAAAGATACTTCTCGTATTAAATTAGAAAATATTAATGATAAAAAAGAATACTTAGAAAAAATTATTAAAATAGCCCATGCTATTATGGAAATAAACAAAGTATCTGGTCTCGAGGATGAAGATGAATTTGAATGCCATAATTGTAAAAATGTTGAAAATAATAATACTACATTTTGGAATTAAATAATAACTATGACGAATATTAATACGAAATGTGTATCATTAAATATATTATATTTAGTAAATCTTATACTAAATGTTCTTGCATTAAAAGCGTTAGGATACTATTTCGATGTTAAAGAAATACTATTTTCATCTTTAATTTTTGGAATTTCTTTTCCATTTATTTTTGCATTTTTTATCTACAAAAAAATGCAAATAACAATATTAGATTTGGTTTTGGGAATTATTGATAATATACAATTAGTATTATTATTTATAGGTATATCGCATCTAAATATTGCAGAATATATTAGTTTAAGAACTTTTTCATTAATATTTAATACTCTACTATCATATTTCTTTTTACTTAAATATATATGTGTATCAAAAATAATTGGAAATATAATTATATTATCTTGTTGTATTTCTCTGATCAGTTTAGGGGGAGTTAATAATATTTTATATTCATCGATGATTTTTATTTCATCTCTATTCTATTCTATAATCGCATTTTGTATGGAGAAATATTCAAAATCCGATAATTTTGTTCAAATTAAATTAATTTCAACATTCATATCTATGGTTACGTATTTAATCTATGATTTGGTAAATAATAATATAAATAAACATATTTATGCAAATAATACTAAACCAATGTTTTGGTTATTAATATTATTTCTTAGTGCATCTGAAATAATATATTTTGTTACAAAATTCTATTTAATTAAAATTACAAACAATGGTTCTGTTTATACGAATATACTTGATATTGTTAGAAGAGTAATTACATTAATAATCGGTATATTTCTATTTAAAGATAAGTATCCAACTTATATCTTTATATGTTTTGGATTTTTAATAATAGGTTGCATATTTATTAATTTTAGTGATGGAATTAATAAACTTATTGATAAAATAAAATGTAAAAAAAATAAATTCCTTATTCTTGAACAAGATGTCGAAATATTACCTGTTTCTAATGCCTTAGTAATTACATAAAACTACTTATATTTGTTTATATCTTCTTCACTTATATCAAGTATTACATTTTCTTTTACATAATTTTCTTTCTTTTTATTATCTTCACTCAAAGTATTTCTTTTATTATCATTATATTTAATAAAATTATTAACATCTGTTGTCACTTCAACTAATTGCTCAGAATTATTATTTTTACATGAACGTAATGCATCTTTATCATCTTGATCATTTTCTTCAATATCTAATAAATTATCATTTACTCTTTTATAAATCAATTCTAGTCTGGCCAAAAATAATGTTAATTTATTTTTATGTTCATTTGCATTATTTTGTAAGAGTGAAGTATTTTTATTAGAATATGGTCCCACTAATTCAATATACATCCATAATTCTTGTTCAATTTTATAATATACCTTAAACATTAATAAATATTTTCTATCCCATTTATAAAATGCTCCAATTGTATTTATGAGTGAAATTCCTAATGACAATGACCAAGCTAACCACCATAAAACTGTTGTGCTTGGATTACACGAATCTTTTAAATTATTTATAGAAATAAATGCAGTTACTAATATTGAAGATATACTTGTAAAAAGTGTAGATAATGTATATAATTTCGAATTCTTTCTATATTTTTCTTCTATTTTTTTAAAAATATTAATATATCGCATCAATAATATTTCTTTATCTTTATCTTCAAGATTAATATTTTTATAAATAATTATAATAATTCGATCTATATTTTTTTCTATCATTGATTTACCAAAACATGATTTATTTTCATTCACATAACTTTTTATAAATTCGTAGGAATTATAAGATATATCTAAACTCACCTTTATATATTACTTATAAAAAAATTATATTTGATAAATTTGTGTATTTACCTCTTCTCCATAAAGATTATTATCAAATTTATATTCTATTCTACTTTGAATTTTTTCAGAATATCTTTTCTTTATAGTTTCATTATGTGTAATTAAGAATATTGTTCCAGTATATGCTTTTATAATGTAATCCATAATTTGACACATTGTTTCTTCATCTATCCCCTTTTCTGGTTCATCGATAATTATAAATCTTGGATTAGTTTTTAAAACTTTCCATATCATTGATGATAATATAACTCTTTGACGTTCTCCACCTGATAGTTTTTCAGAAAATGAAGATTCTAAATCCTTTTCTATTATCTTTGTAGCAATATTAAAATTATGCAAGTAGCTAATTAATTCATTTATATTATTTACACATGGATATAATCTATTTAATTTTATACAAATTGAACTATTATTAGTATAATCTTCGCATATTTTTTGTCCAATTAATATTCTTGATTTATCTATTTCATTAAATCCATTTATTTGTTCATCATCAATATATATTTTATAATTATTAGACTCTGTAAATCCTGCTAAAATTCTTGTTAATACTGATTTACCTGACCCGGTTCGACCATTAATTAAAATAATATTCTTTTCTGTTTTGTTAAAATTAAAAGATAAATTTAAACTCTTTAAATTTTTAATTAACTTGTTAGTTGAATCATAAATTTTGTAATCTAAATTATTTATTGTTATATTTTTATAATTTTTTTCCAAATTTGGTAAATACATTTTTATTTTTTCTTTATTTTTATATTCATTTAAATATTCAAGCATTGATAATAATTCTTCCATTCTCTTTTTGCTATTATTTTCTGATTGTTTAAATTCTACATATAAATTTGAAAATCCAAAAATAATATCTTTATTTAATAACAATATTAGAATATATTCTGTTTTATTTTGATAATATACTAACATAAAAATTACCATTAAAAATGTATTTTTTATAACATTCCCAATAAGAACACCGACGTTATGATAATAATCTTGATTTGAATATTTTAAAACAATATTTGATAAGCAATTATTAATATTATCCTTATAAATATTATTTAAAATTGGATTTACGCGAAGTTCGTCATATATAACCGTTTCATAATATAAAGTAGAATATAACTCCTTATAATTAATTTTGTATTGTTTCATATTTTCTATTTTATTATTAATTTTAGGCATAATATATAACATTATTAAATTAGAAACTATAATTAACATCGCCATTGCTCTATCATTATAACTAATTGTTGCAGATATTGTTATAATTTTTATTAATGATGACATCATATTAATTATTAATTGTATAACGTGATCATAACCCCATATACTTGAACTAAAAGAATTATATTTTTCACGAATATCAAATTTTTCATGAAATTCATTTGGTGCATTTTCAAATATTTTTTTTAAATGTACTAAAATATTATCAATAACTTGTATTTTTTTTGTTGAAAATACATTTTCAAATACAATATTTAGTAAACTAGTACATATTGGTAAAAATAATATTATTGCCAATTGAAAAAGTGAAATATTTGTTATAGCTTTATTAGTAATATTTACCAATAAAAACCCTAAAAATGAATCGATTATAACGTACGATAAAATTTTATAATCTAAAAAATATCTTATAAAACTATTACCAATACCAATCTTTAATAATGAAAAAAAACTATTTTTCGTCATTTTAATATTTATATTATAAATATCTGACTATTTTTTTCAATTTTTTTGAATTTTATCACCAAATAAAATATCACTTAATTTAATTAAAAATGTAGTAGCATTATCATAAATAGCTTGATGTTGAGGTAAAGCATATAAATGAGGTATTTTAAATGGTTTTTCATTATCACAATGAATGCTAGTCATATTTGACCATTCAGTATATCCAAATTTATCAGCTAATTTTATTTTAATTTCTGGCCCTTCATATACTTTTTCGTTATCATCTTGTGGGAGTTCTAATAATGATGCTATCTTATTTTGGACTTTTGAAAATAAATCACCTGGTAAAATAGCAATATATTCATTATTTAATACCTTTAAACTAGCAGTAGTCTGCCAATTAATTATATCTAAAATTAATGTAAATTTATATGTGATATTTTTATTTCTACAATTAATTGGATTAGTAACAACAATTGAATTATACATATTATATATTTATATTATATTAAAAAATTTATAAAATGTAATAAATTATTATGATTTGAATTATTATTTGTTGATGTTATTGGTCCGTCATACATACTTTTATTTTCATTATTAATCAAATTATTAATTATATTGATTTTATTATCATTATATTTTTTTACAATATTTAAATTTGGTTCTTTATTACTTAAATATGGATTTATGTATAATTCATTATCATCGTCTTTAATTATTGTTGATATTTCTATTAATTTTATTTTTTCCATTTTTTTATAATTTTCTGTAAAATATATACCCAATAAAATAATAATAAATATCAAAATAATAATATTTCGTAATTCCATTTATATATTTTATATAAGAAAAATTTATTTAATTTAATATATCTGGTGTTTCATTTGATGACACATCTGGTGTTTCATTTGATGACACATCTGGTGTTTCATTTGATGACATATCTGGTGTTTCATTTGATGACATATCTGGTGTTTCGTTTGATGACATATCTGGTGTTTCGTTTGATGATATATCTTGTGTTTCGTTTGATGATATATCAGGTGTTTCATTTGATGATACATCTTGAGATTTATTAAAATATTCATAAGTTTTATATTCATTAATTGGAGTAATTTCTGCATAACCTAATTTATCATCATTTTGTAAATCTCTAATTAATTTTACAACATTAAGAACTTCTTTATTTACATCATTTCTCTTATCTAATTTTTTTAATAATATTTCAATATAATCTTTGGATATTTTAATCTTTCCCTCTAATACATCATTTAAATTTAATATTTTATTGTGTTCTTTTAATTCTCTAAGTTCTCCTTTTTCCATTCTTCTAATTACTTTTTCAAATCTATTTATTACAGGAGCAGGGGCTTTCTTTTTAATAGCATCTTCTAATTGTATTTCAATTGTTTTTTTATCAACTAAAAAAAATCCATTTTCAATATCTTCTAAATCTGGAAGACTTGATTCCCTAAGTATCATTTTTGGCTTTTTTAATTCTGGCATATTTTTTGCTTCTTCTACTAAAGAACTATAAAATTCAAGTAATTTTTTATCTTTTATTAAATTTTTAATTTTTATTTCTGTTTCTTTTCCAGTATTCATTATATTTCTTTTATCAACTGTATTTTCACCATGAGATATACAAATCATAACATCAAGTGAATTTACTTGTACCATATCTGCTGTATAATTTTTTAAAAAATATTTTTCTTCTGCTTTAACTGCATCCTTTTCATAAGAATGATCTTTTATAAAACTTCTATGATAAGCCATTGTTCCATTTGTACAATGATTTGGACCATATGGACCAAAAATAACTATCTTATTTAAATTAGTATAATAAGTATAAAGTACAGATGAACCAGAAAAATTTTTTTTAGAAGATCTCATTCTTGTAATAGCAGTTTTAATTCTTTGTGGTGGATAATAATCATCATCATCAAAACAAAATATATATTCACCCTTTGCCATATTATTCAATTGATTTCTTTTTTCACCTAAATGAATTCTTTCAGATGAATAAATATATTTAATATTTAAATCTTTTTTATATTTATCTATAATATCTTGATTACTTTCTGGAGAATCATCTAAAATAATTAATTCTTTTTTATCTTTTGGCCATTCTTGTGTTTCAAATATATGAATCAAATAAGGTAAAAATCTTCTTCTATTATATGTTGGGCAAATGCAACTTACTAATGGTTGTCCTGACATTTTATATATAATTCTTTATATTAGTTTTTTCTTAAATAAACTAATTATAATTTTATTATTTTTTCTTCAAGTATATCATCTATTTTATGTTCAGGTCCTTTTTTACCAAACCATATTTTTGGCCCATAGCATATGGCATCAATATTATCTCTTAAATAATAAGATACAAGTGATAAAGAAGAGTTTGCAATAATAAAATTATCACATAATGACATCATAATTAATATTTTTTCTGGATCTTCTTCTGTAACAAAATATTTATCATATTTATCAAATATTTTCCATTTCTTTACAAATTCTATATCATCTGAAAATATTATTAATTTTATATTACTAATCTTTTTTTCAATATCTTCAAGTGCATTTATATAATACTGTTGAGTTTGTGTTGGATGTATATCATTTAATTGTACATAATCACCCCTTCTAATATGTACCATTACTGATATCTTATCTTTTTTTATTTCTGTTATTTTATTTTTTAAAATAATAATATCATCTTTTAAATTGGAAAATATTAATTCCTTTATTTCTGGAACATATTTATCAAAATACTTATATGATTGAAAATAACCCCAAATATAGTTTATACTATTTGGATTAATTTCTATTTTATTATAATAATGATTTGGTTCTTTATATGTATTTACATTTTTTAATATTGATAAAAATTTTTTATTAACATATTTTAAAGAACTACACATTTTATAATTTTGAATATTTTGTCTTTTATCCATATATTCTGAATTTACTATTAATTTCATATTATTTTCCTTTGCTAAAACATATCCATTAAACAATATAAATAATATATTGCCTAAACCTCCCATTGGTTGAATAATTATCATATATACTTACATAATAATTATTTTTTAACTTTTAAACACCATATTGTGTAAATTTATTTTCTACATCTGAATAACTAGGCAATTGAATACCTAATCTTTCTTTAAAACAATACCATTTACTATTTGGTTGTAATTTTTGCCAATACATGTCAATTGCAAAAAAATTTTTTATTATTTTATCTTTTGGTACATTCATTAAATTTCTATTGCTTTCAATAATATTATTAAGAAAGTTTGTTTTTTCATCTAAACATTTTTTCATATATTCGCAAGCTTCTTTAAAATTATTATTAACATTTTCCATCATATTTTTATTTATAATATATCCAGATGTTGTTCTTGCTTTATTTACTTTTAGTAAAAAATTTATATCTGAATCAGTAACATTTTCTAAATTAGCTCCTAACATTACAACATCCCATTCCTTTTTTTCATTATATAATCTATTTATTTGTTCATTAAAATTATGAGGCAATACATTTAAAATAAAATCATCTTCTAAAATCAAAATATTTTCATATTTATTTTTGATACCATCAGTTAATGCTAATATATGTGATTCTCCGCATCCAATTGCACCAAACTCTTTATTATGTACTGCATTAATTCTATGAATTTTATCAGTATTTGTTCCAACCTTATTAAGTTCTTTCATAATCGATTCTAATCTATCCTTTCTATGTTCTAAATTAATAATATAAATCTTATCTAATTTATTAATTCCTGAATTTGAATTTGTTACTTTTGCAATATAATCATATATAGACATATTAAATGCCTTACTATTTTCATCAAATTTTCTACCAAATAAATATTGTTTTAAATATATTTTTTCAAGTATTTCCTTGTTTAATTCTCTTTGATAATCCTCAATTTTTCTTTTTAATGCAATTTTAAATGAAGTATATATTAGTGAATTTGAATTGACATCTTCTAAATTAATTACTTTTTTTGTTTTTGTTTTTTCCATACTTTCAAAATCCTTCTTTAAAATAATTGCAAAATTATTATCATTTTGAACAAATATACTTTCTTTTAATGTTTTTAAATAAGTAATTAAACTTGATAATGATTTTAAAGGAATAGTTTCCTTATTTATTTTAATTAAATATTCTGTCGTTTTTTTTAATTCTAAATTTACTTCTTGAATATCACAATTAGTATCTTTAATATAATTCATCCAAAACCCCTTTTGTTTTTCATTTAGTAATTGATTAAAATAAAAAGTAATCATTTTATAATATTTATTATATTTTTTTCTTTTTATATATTAATATGGTCTTAAAATCAATTCATAAATATAGTTTGCGAGAAACATTTGATCTCGATGAAAATCAAAGTAATTTAGTTAAAATTGCAAGTTTGACAATCGTATTTCAAGCATTATGTTTTTATATTATTAGTCCTCAAAAATTTAAATTAAAATGGTGTTTAATATGTTTTATAATTGCATTTATTTATAATATTGCTTACTTTAAATTCTTTATTAATAATATTTAATTCATATTTATATATTTTTTCTATATAAATATTATTTATTAAATGGGTAAATATTTTTTTGACCAATATTCTATTTTACATATGGCTGTTGGAATTGTTGCATATTTTTTTGGTATTAAATTAAGTAATTGGATAATTATTCATTTCATATTTGAATTAACAGAAAATACTCAAACTGGAATTTATATTATCAATAAGTATTTTAAAGATATTTGGCCAGGTGGTAAACCATCTGCCGATACTTTTACTAATTCTATGTTAGGTGATAACTTTTTTGCTATATTAGGATGGTTTGTTGCTTATTATTTAGATAGTCAATATAAGGAAAAATATAATTATTAAGTTATATTACTTTTATTATCATGTTAGAGGTGGAGAAATATAAAGTTTCATGATTCATGGGCGCGCGCGATTTTCCACACACAATTCTGGACAGACTTTGTGTGTGGGAAAAAACGACAGTAATTTTTTGTGTCTAAATTTAAAAAATTTTTAAAAATTTCAATTTTCTTTATCTTTTTTATTGGTCGACTGATATACCAAAAAGTTGAGGAAAAAAAGTTGTGTCTCAAATTTTAAAAAAAATTAAAAAAATTATAAATTTCAAAAGTCAACAGCTAAACGACGACAGTACGACAGTCGGACTGTCGAAAACGACAGCATAAATTTTTCTCATATAATATTATAAATTCAGATATAATTATGTCATATTTTTGTAAAAATTGTAATTATTTTACTCATGATTCAGGTAATTTTACCCGTCATAAGAAAACTCAAAAACATATTTTTTTAAATAAAAATGAGACAGAAACTGTCTCGAATTTTGAAAAACGACAGTCAGTCTACCTCGAGTCTACCTCTAGTCTACCTCAGTCTACACGACAGTCTACCTTAACGACAGTTTTGGCATGCGAAAATTGTGATTTTTCAACAAAACATAAATCCAGTTATTATAGACATCAAAAAATTTGCCAGAAATCTGGAGAGAATACAATATGCGAATTAAAGAACAAATTAGAACAAATAGAATTTGAAAATAAATTAAAATTAGAATTTTCTGAGAAAGAAAAAGAACTTTATCAAAAAATGGAAAAAGAAAAATCAGAATTATTAAATAATTTTATGAATAATGCAAATGTTCTTTTAAATAAGGCAAACGATAATACAAAGATAACAGCACAAGCTATGCAAACAGTTAGTGTAAGCGCTCTTAAGTATGCCAATGATAAATTCAAAGATACACCTGCTTTATTACCATTAGATAATTTTAATATCAATGATTTAGATTTTGATAATGTAGAAGATAAAGAACAATTAATAGAAACACTTATTTATTGTGCAAAACAAAAATCATTAGATAAATTACTTGGTGATCATATAGTGAAGTGTTATAAAAAAGAGAATCCCGAAGAACAATCATTCCATACAACAGATTGTTCTAGATTAAATTATATAGTTAGAGATTTAATAGAAAATGCTTTAACTTGGGCAGTTGATAAATCAGGTTTAAAAATTTGTAAAGAAATAGTAAAACCACTTATCAAAAAATGTATTGATATTTTGTTGGAACATCAAAAAGATATACTAAAAGAAATGGGTTCAGGAAATTATCAAAAACAAAAAGATGTAGAATTAATTATTGATGTTATTATATCTATTGATTCAGGAACTCTTGAAAATGATATAAATAAATATATTGCTCCTTATTTTAATTTAAATAAAAAATCAGAGTAAATTACAATAATTAAAATAACTATTATTTTCTTTAATTTCTGTTGTATTATTAGAAATCTGTATTTTATTTCTAACACTACTTGCACTAAAATTATTTTTATTAATATTATAAAATATTAATTCTATAATTTTTTCAAAAATTACATCAGTATTTTCACCAGTTTTGGCACTTGTTGAAATATAATTAAGATTAAGTTTTTGGCATAATTTTTCTATTTCTTCATCAGATACTTGTATATTTTCTAAATCTGATTTATTACCAACTATTAATATTTTAACATTTTCTTTAGAATAGTTTTTAATTTCACTAATCCACTTTTCTATATTATAAAAACTTTGTATATTTGTTTTATCAAATATAATAATTACTCCGTCTGCACCTCTATAATATGAACTAGTAACAGTTCTAAATCTTTCTTGACCAGCCGTATCCCAGATTTGTAATTTAATAATTTTATTTAAATATTCTATTGTTTTAATTTTAAAATCAACTCCAATGGTTGAAATATGGTTTTCAGAAAAAATATTATCAACGTATTGTGTTATTGTTGCTGTTTTTCCAACTCCTGAATCACCAACAGCAATAATTTTAAATAAGTATTCGTAATCAGTCATTGATATTTATTATAAATTTATTAAATTATAATAATTCAATTTTTATTAAATATTTTTAATATGTTTTCTGTAATCACCATACTAATCATAAAATGTGGTATACTTCTTGCCAAATGTAATAATGTACCATTATATAGATTTTTAATTTTTATGTTTTTATTACCTGCCATTAAATTTGTCTTTATATAATCAATTGGTTGGAGATATAAACATACAGTTATAGATGTAGCAATTGAGGCTAAATATGGTTTATCTATTTTAGTTTTATAAAAATCATACATAGGATATAATGAACTATATAATAATACATTTTTAATAATACTTTGTGAATATCCTTTATAAAGTGTTTTTAATAAATTTTTTTTACAATCATTAATAAAATTATTATCATATCTTTGCTGATAATTTTTTTTAACGTCAATCGGATGAGAAAATAGACTTCCTAATATACCTCCAGATGCTCCATTAACTGCATTATTTATTAAATCATTATCTTGTGTTTTTCTAGATTTCTTTATTAAATTATAAAATGTATATTTAGATACAGAAGATATTGTTTGTGATGCTAATGCACTATATGTTGCATTATAAAATCCATTAATTCCTCTTGTATTATAAATCATTTTTGATGTTTCTATTATTGATAAATTTTTATTTTGTGTTTGATATATTGTTTTTAGTGTACATATTGGCAATGTAGATAATTCGGCAATTATAACACCTGTACTATTTGCAATTAAATAGTCCATATAATAATTATAATAATTATAAAAATTATTATAAACTTCAAATTTTTTAAATATTAAACAATTATATATAAATGCCGACTTCATGGACTAAAGAAGAAGAAAAGCAATTAATAACTGAATTAAAAGAAAATAAATCATTTGAAGAATTATCTAAAATACATAATCGTTCTATATCTGCTCTTATGATGCGTTATAATAAAATTATTTATGATAATGTTGAAGCTGGTAAAAGTAAAAAATCTTTAGCTAAATTATTAAATACAACTGTTGATAAAATAACACAATCATATTATGAACATAAAGCATTTATTGAAAAAAAAGAAACTATTAATAATGAAAAAGTTGAGGAAAATAAAAAATCTGAAGAAAAAGTAAAAGTTCAGGAAAATGAAAAAGTTGGAGAAAATGACAAATTAATAAAAACTTTAAAATTATTACAAAAAGAAAATAAGATATTAAAAGATATTTTACAAAATTTAGAAAATAAAAAGAAATTAGAAAAAAATTTAGATAACAAGGAATTATATAATTATGTTATGAAAATTTTAAAAAAAAATCTTAAATAAAATAAAGTTGAAATATATTTAAAATATTATGTTATTATTATTAATATAATGAATAAAAGTTCAGGAAGCCTCATTTTATATCTTGGTTGTATGTATTCTGGTAAAACATCAGAACTAATTCGTGAATACACCAGATACTCTAAAATCGGCAAGAAAGTTATTTGTATAAATTATGCATTAGATAATCGATACGGAAAAGATGATTTTGTATATTCGCATGATTTAAATAAAATTGAGTGTTTTAAAACAGATTCGTTAATGGAAATGCCAAAAAGCGAAATTTTAAATTATGATGTTATTTTAATTAATGAAGGACAATTTTTTGGTGATCTTTTAGACTTTTGTAAATTATATTGTGATACTTATTGTAAACATATTATAGTTTGTGGATTAGATGGTGATTTTCAAAGAAAACCTTTTGGCCAAATTAATGAACTTATTTCAATGTGCGACGAAGTAACTAAATTAAAGGCATTTTGTACTGAATGTAATGATGGTACACCTGGAATTTTTACTTGGCGTTTATCAAATGATAAAGAACAGGTTAGTATAAATAATGATTATATTCCTGTTTGTAGAAAACATTATGTATACTTTAATAATAAAAAAAATGGAATATTTAATGATAGTGATATTGAAGAAAGAATAAATCGAGCAATAAATCTAAATTATGTTATTTAAATTAATCCAACTTTTGGCATAGCTAAATTATATTTATGTGAAGCTATTTTAAATGATTGAATATAACTTACATATACCCATACTATAATTAATAAATTTGCAATAACTGCTGAAATTGCTCCAGCGATTCCATAATTTGAATGTAATAAAATTGCTACACCAACTGTCCAAAATATACCAATTTTAAGATAATCAGAAAGTGCGTCGGCAGCATTTTGAAGTGTTTCTTGATCTTTAGAAAAGTTTTTAACGCTAAATTTAGAACTCATTTCTACAGAACCAATTGAAAATTGAATTGATGCAAGTAAAATAGCTTCACCAATCATTTTCATATTATTTTCATTTATAGATAAATTTTTAAGAGTTTCCATTTATTATATTATTGAAAAATATTTTTATATTTCTGTTAATGATAAAATAAATAAAAAATTTTTTTATATATATAAAATATAATATATAACTATGTTAGTCCAATGGTCTGATGATACTTGCTTAAATGTTAGCATTGTTGTTGTTTTAGCTATTTTAGCTTTATTAGTTCTTAGAAACTTAGTTGCCAGAGAAAGCTTCACAATTGAAGAAGATAAACAATGTTAAAAAGTTACTTCAATAAATGAAATTTTATTGGTTTTAAATCCACAACCACTTGTTAGTTTTGGAATCATATCTTTTAGTAAACTAATTCTTGAATATAATTTTCTGGTAATATCTTTATCATCAAATTTTTCAGTTATTAAAAGATTTTGTCCTTCTAGATATTGTTCAGTGTATGAATAATATCCATTAATTAAATCATCATAAGTAATTTGTTTTCTATTTTCATAAGTACAATCTGTCATTTTAATATTAAAATTATTAATTGACTTTTCAGTATTACTAATAATAATGTCATTTGTAATTTTACTATTAAATATTTTTTTGAAAATATATAATTTATTTTCACTAAATATTCCAAGCATACCATTTGAGAATTGGAATTTAGTATGTTTACTATAATTACTATTAAAATTATCAACAAAACTATCTAAATTTTTACGGGAAATCATATGAATACCCATATTATGAAAAAGTTTAAGAAAAATTCTCATCCAAATAACTCTTGGTAATTCATTAAATTCTTCTTTTAAAATTAGAATTGCTCCATGTTTCTTAATTTGTATATCATTGTAGATTGGTTTTAATACAAAATTATTTACAACAGTATCCCATTCTCTTGATTTTTCTCCAATCTCTGCTAAGTTCGAAATAATTCCACCCCATTGATTTGTTAGTTCTGGTAAAATTTTTCTCCTTAGTACTCCTCGACAAGACCAGTCTGGAGTTGAATCTTTTAAATATGGTACTTCGAATTTATGTGCAATGTAATAAATATCACTTTTAGGATTCTCTAATAATGGTCGAAATAATCTAATATTATCGATTACTGAATCATTATCCATAACAAATAAGTCTAAAATATCTCTTCCATTAAAAATATTCATAAGTACATTTTCTCCTAAATCTCCGTGATGATGTCCTAGACAAAATCCTTTTACACCAAATGTATCGCATAAATATTTATAAGAGTTAAATCGAATCTTTTTTGTTTCTGTTTCGTAAAAATTTCTTTCTACAGATGTTCGACTCATATAATCAATAGTTCGAGTATAGAGAGGAATATCTAACTTTGAACAATATAATCCAATTAATTCTGTTTCTTTATGAGCTTCATCTCTATTAATATATTCTAAGTGCAACGCATATACTTTTTTAATTTCATGATTTTGTTCAAGTATTTTCATTATTAAGAGAATAACCATAGAATCTACACCTCCAGAAAGAGAAACTCCAATAATTCTATCTTCATAGTTACGAAATCGTTCAGTAAAATATTTTTTAATAATTTTATAAAGTTCATGATTTACTAGTTCTTTGAAATTATATTCTTGAGTATAATTTTTACATACTGGATCAAGTACATCTAAGTATTCAGAAATAATAAGTTCCTTCTGAATATTATATAGTTTAATTCTGTCAGTCAGATTAGTATAACTTTGGAAAGTTGCAACTTTAAATTTTTCCAATAATTTTGATGGTCCATATTCTGTTTCATATTCTTGAATCTTTTTTACAACAATATCCAAATAGTCGCTCTTTTTTTGATGACGATAAGGCATTAAAACAAAAATTCGAAAATTTAAGGGAAGTTCTTTATCTAAATTATTGGAAATAATATTGGTTGCAATTGATAGAGCTAAAGTGTCGTTCTCATACATTTTAGGGGTATTACGATAAATATTTCGTGTAAATTGGTCAAGTACAATAATAGATGCAACTTTACCTCGCAATGACTTTGACCATTCTTGATAAATTTCGTTACTCGAATCTTTAAGTTTTTCTAAAATATCCATATAATTTTCTTTGATATAATTATCTGGAGTCTTATCGAACCAGAATTCGTTATAGTCATTATTTGGAAACCAAAAATTTAAAATATTATCAATAGACATTTTTAATTAATAAATAAAACACAAATAAAAAAATTTCAACTTTTTTAACAAGTTACAGTATATTCCTTATTTGGAAATTCCTGATTGTAATCAACATATGAATCATCATCAAACTCTTCATTATCTTCATTGAAGTAAACTTCCTTAGGAGGGTTATACCAATTTAGAAATGCTTGCTTACGTTCTTCTTCTTCTTGCCAAATCATTTCATCAACTTCATCACGGAAGTCAAGCCATTCTTCAAAAGACATACCGGCAATCCAGAACTTTGTTCGCTTGTCGCGAAGATATTGCATATAATCACGATGCTTTTGCTTTGCTGCACTGTAATTGTGATTAGGTACAATAATAGTTTGCTTTGTACCATCTGGAAATTCATAAGTACTCACAGTTACCATACCACGAACATCGCGTTGAAGGAGCTTTGGTTCAGGACTCTTGGTTTCGATAATAACTAGCTTTGATGATTCTTTTTCAACCGTGGTAACTGTAATAGTTACAGGTTGTTCCTTCTTTTCAAGAGCATTCTTGAATTGCATAGTTGATTTAGGAGAGACTTTCTTAGTTTCACAAAGTGAAGGGAATGCATTTGCCTTTTGAATTGTTTCTGCCTTTCGCTTTTGTACAATCTCTTCAACCTTCTTACGATGCTGTACTGGAATATATTGCCCTGCTTCATACTTCTTGATAAGAGATTCATAATCAACTGATGGTTCCGGAGGAGTATAACTCTTCTTCTTGTAAGAAACCTTTTCCCATTCAGAATCCTCTTCTTTCTTTTCTTCCTTATGATAAACTGGAGTATTTTGAATAACGTGTTGAGGAATCTTGATAGTAACTTTGTCGCGAATTGCATTGTACAGATTCTGAGCCTTCTCGGGATAATTCCAATAATTCGAAAGAATCTTAAAGACTGCTTTAATAGCTGCAAGCTTTTCCTTTTCTACAGGAACAACAGTGGGCTGTGTAATAACACCAAGTCGTTCGCGTGCAGAATCAAGTTCTTGTTTCTTTTGACTGAGTTCATCAGCCATCAATTCGCGAGTTTCATCAGTATCGCACATTTTCTTGAGTCGGTCGACAAGAGCGCTTAGACGAGCAACTTTTGCCTTAAGTTCAGGAATTTCCTTATGATTTGTCGATACTGTATCTTTGTTAACAGATCCTGAATAAAATTCAGCTGCACGACGTAGCAGCATATTCAGATTTAGTTTTCCGGAAATAACGGAAACGTCGTCGTGAATAATAGTATCTCCCAATACATTTTTGGAGACACCACATTTACTCTGAGTGATTTTTGGATTTGCGTAGGCCTGGGCCACAATCTCAACGAGATTATCCATATTGCTTGAGGGTTTATCGATATTGCTTGCCATTTTCTTTGTATATTATAATTTACTTCTATATTATTCGCCGATTTAGATATTATAAAATTTCAATTTTTTTGCCATAAATAAAATATAAACATAAATACATAAACATAAAGATAAACAAAACTTTAGACCCGAATAGCAAGAGCGGCGCAAATTTCAGCATGAAGAGCGACTGCATTCCTCGTATGTTTCTTGTCGACAAGGATTGCGTATGCTGCCTTAATATTGGCAAGCTTGATGATATCAGGAGATACAATTGGAGGTGTTTTAGATGCGAAGTCGTATTCCTTTTCACTCTTCTGGAGCTCCGTTTTTTCTCCATTTAACTCTTCAATAATATCTTCAACTGGAGATGAAATAGTGCACTTTTTAACTTTGCGCACAGGAGCTGATGCAAGGAAAGAACCTGGGTCAATGCCATTGTAGAGTTCTTTGTATTTCAGGCACGGTGCTTCAGCGTTCCCTTCAAGACGTGATTTTTGCTCTTCCGGTGTAATGCGCTCGTCGAGCATCTTTTGAAGCACACCGATACGGTCACGATGAGTCTTGATCTGCAATTTGAGATTTGCAACTTTTTTTTGGTACGCTGGCATTGGGTCAGTGCTGCCAAAGGTCGAATAAACTTCAGCTGCCTTATGAAGTAGATTTAAAAGGGGCAGCTTTCGACCTGGTACCATCGAAATCTCATGGGAAATGGTTTTGTCGCCAAGTATTTTTGTCGAAACTTGCTTTTGGACAGGGGTATCGATTTTCGCGTTTCTGTAGGCACTTGCCACAGTCTGAGCGATACTCTCAGAGAAATTGCTTGTTTGCATGCTAGCCGCTGATGATGACATCTTTTTAATATATCTCTTTTTATCATGGAATATACAGTTATTTAAAAATTTCAAATTTTTTTTTTGATTTAAAAATATGTATATTAAATATAATATATATGATTACAAACAATGAAGCAAGAAGGGTTATTATAAAAAAAATAGTAAGTAAACAATTGGATGAATCTTATAAACCCGAAGATATACATCCATTACATTTTATAGAATTATATGATAGGGAACTTAATTATGGATTACATATTTTGAGAGATGACTGTAATAAAATTTTAAAAAAGAAAATAAATGGTAGTTGGTTAATTCGAAGAGCATCTATTAAAGGTACATCACAATTATTTCCTTTTATAATATCTTATAAGTATTTTAATATTTATAATTATATTTTTTGTTATATTGAAAATAAAGGAATTTATGAATTAGATCCTCGTTATTATAATGGCGGCGATCAATTGCCAGAATCATATGAAAGTCTTAAAGTTAAAAATACGTGTTATAATAATATGTTTGAATTATTTGAACATTATGGTTTAACATTTTCATATAAAACAATAAAAAAATTAAGAAAAGAAATAAACAACGTATTGGAATAATTATTTATAAATTACAATTATTAAATTTATTTTCGAGTCACTGTTCCCGTAAGAACTTCATCATACTTCATTTAATAACTAATTGCGAAATAATTATTATTAGCGTTATAACAACTTTATGATGTTTCCCAGTTACGTCTACCTCTGCCTATTCTGATAGGTTGAAGTACAGAATTATCAGTATTAGGTTGCTTTTTGGTAATTAAGCTTTTTATATATTCTTCAGAATCATTGCTTTGGACTTTTGCTTCTTCTTTTTCCTCTAAAAAACAGTTTTCGAGTTTTTTATTGATAATATTGTTAATACTCATCAAATCAAAATATTCGTACTTATTTGGCTTTTTGTCAACTAGATTAATATCAAAATCACTTCTACAAATTGGACAACGTATTGCTTCACTTGAATCAAAAACAGACTCTTCTAAAATTCCTATAAAACTCATTATAGACAGCTTATGGAGACATTTTAGTGTAATTTCATAATAAGGTGGTTGACATCCAGTAATTGCGCATTCATCAGTTTTATTTATACTATAATCCAGCATTTCTGTGTTTGAAAATATATCTGTATATCCAACATTAAGAATTTTAAATCTTTGTGTCAACATAAAAGCAATTTGCATAAAGTATGCAACTTTTTCTTTTCGCACCATTCCCCATCTTTTTGTATTGTCGATTATCTCTTTAAAATCAATTTTACATATTGCTTCTCGATTTTTAATTGAATCTAGAAAATCAAAAAATTCGTTTTCTACTACAGGTGTATTCCAGTTTTCTCCAACAGAATTCATAATTCCTTTATCATTCATTAAATATTGGTTAACATTAAAATCAGCATTTGTCCAACCGTCTCGTGATCTTGGTTTATAAGCTAATACATCAACTTCAAATATAGAATTATCTTCGTTATCTTTAAACTTAAAAATATAATGTGGTATATCAGTTAATACTTTTTTACCAATTGGATCACTTTCTTTAATATCAGCATTAAAAATTGTACTATCAGATACTTGTATGAGTGTTTTATTGGCAATTACAATGGGTTTAATTAAGTCAGAAACAGTTGAAAGAGTAACATGTTCTTGAAATGATTTCATAATTTTTATAAATTTAGCAGCGTACGTGTCAATGTGAAAAGGCATTGTATTCATTAGAATTAAATCTAAATCATGACCAATGGGGTTCCCGTAACCAATATATTTAAAACCATTCGCAATTGCATATGGGAGCTCAAATAATTGTCTAATCCAAGACCCGTGAAGTCCGCCATCAAGATAATATTCTGGTTCAAACATTTTCTTAAAGTTTTTAAATAGTTGTGAAAAAATTTCGATTCTGTCAGTGTGTGCTTTTCCGATTTTTTGTGTTTTTTCTGTTTTAATTTGTAATTCATTGTTTTCTTCACTTAGTGTATTTATATGACATTGGGTTTTCTTGAGGAATTTAACAATTCGTTCTATATCATATTTTTTAAAAGAATTATATTTTTTTGAATTATTCAGTTCTAAAAATTCAATGACATTTTCTATTGTATTCAGTTTAGCTGAATGATAACTTGCTTTTTGAACAGTGTCTGGTTCCATTTTTATTATTTTATTTAAATATTAAGTTATTAAATCAACTTTTTTTAATTTTAATATATGTATTAAAATTAATTTATAAAAAAAGTGCTCGTGAGGGGAATCGAACCCCTGACTTTGCATTATAAGAGCAAAATTTTACCACTAAACTACACAAGCAAGAAAGAATACATATTTCTATATATCCCTCCCCAATTCCAAATATCGGACTTTCATCCAATATCTTTTTGAATTAATTTATGCATTTGATAACTGTTTTTCGTCGGCCAAATGTCTGGCAAAATTTGAAAAACAGTAGTGAAGACAAACTTATTAATAAACGGGAAAATATTTTGAAATTGCCAAATAACCGTTTATAATTCAGTCTTCGAAGTTTGAAGGCAAACTTATTAATAAATGGGTCACAAGCCTATAAGATAACCATTTATAATTCAGCCTTTCAAACTTATATATATATTTCAATATACTATATATTTATATTATATATTTTTTTTATTAACGCATAATCTCTTAATTAATATATAATATCTTTTCTTTAAGTCATTTACTTAAATAAGAAATAAATTCTTCTAAATTTATACATATTGCAAATAATATTATTAAATAATTTAAGTATAAAAATAATAAAATTGGAAAACAAATAATAATTAGTTTCAAATAACTAGAATTAACTTGTTTCTAATGTCCATTCAAAAATTATTTTATCTTTTTCCTCTTGTGATAAATTATGAAATTCCTTTATATTTTCTTTCAGGGTATAATGTAAAATTAAAATATAAATTGTAAAACAAATGGCTCCTAAAATATATATACCATAAATTGAATCATTTAAAAGTAAATATAAAATTAATACAAGTGGTAAAGAAGAACATATCAAATTAATATAATTAAATATTTTATCTATCATTTTTAAATATTTTTTATTATAAATAAAGTAAAAATCAATTTTTATTTATACTTTTCGTAATTTTTTATCCATTTATTTATAGAATTATCACTAACACCATACATTTTACCAGTTTGTGTTTTTCCATATTGTTTAACATTATCTATTAGTACTTGATATGTAGGACGGTTTGTGCTAACACAATTATCATGAAATTTCTTTTTATTATAACAATAAATACATCGTTGATTATTTTTATAAATCTTTTCATCGCAATCAACACATTTATTTTTTAATGGGTCCGATTTTTTGACTGTTATTCTAGGACCTTTTAATTCTTCTATTTTTTGCGGTATTACTTGATTATCTAAATTAAGTATTTTGGCATAAATATCTTTTATTAATGTATATACACAAAAGTTTTTATTATCTGGATTAAATCTTATTATTTGACATCCTAATTTATTTTTAATATATTCTTCTCTTTCCTTATCTTTTTCAGTATCATATTTTGAATGATTAAATTCATCGCATTCAATTGCTAATTTATAATCAGGCAAATACATATCAATAAAATAATTATCAATTACATATTGATTTATAATTTTAGTATCATTAGGTAAAGCTTTTTTAATTATATCACAAAATTGTGTTTCTTTTGCTATATATTTATCTTCTTCTAAATTAATAGTTATATCAAGTTCTTTTGCAAGTTTATTTCTCAAGTCCGCAGATTTTCTTGATTTTAATAGTATTGACTTAACTCCTTCTTTAGTTATAAAATATGTATTACAATCAAATGCAAATAATGTGCATATATTAGTATCTAATAATTCGCTAACTTGTTTTTTATTTATTTGTGAAATTAGATTTATAGGGGCACTTTTATTTCCATATTCAACAATAGATGTTATATCTCTAAATCTAAAATATTTTATTCCGTCTTTTATAATAATATGAATTAGTTGATTTTCAAAAGTTACAATTTCAAAATCTAAATCATCATTATTTAAAATATAATTTATCTCATCTGTTTTATAAAATGAACTTCTTTGACAAAGTAATTTAAATTCATTTTCAGTTATATATTCTTTATTATTAATTAATTGAATATTCTGAATTTCATTTAATAGTTTAGTCATTCGTGTTTTTCTTAATACATTTGATTTAATATCATCAAGAGAAATTAAATTGTTTTTTCTTTCTAAATTATATATTTCACATATTATATCTATTTTGGGCATTGGGTGTAAATAAACAAATAAAACTTAATAAAAATAATTCAATTTTTATTATAATAAAAAAATAATACCAGGTGTGGGATTCGAACCCACGAACTCTTACGAGAGAGGATCTTAAGTCCACCGGATTTGACCGCTTTCCTAACCTGGCAAACAAAATAATCCCTTTCAGAATTATCTTGTCAGTCAATAATTTAAATAATTGCTTTTAATTATTTGATGGGATTCGAACCCATATCATAACACCTAAGATTGTGTTATATTTTTCCAATTAAAATACAAAAGGTAAACAATTATTATTCAGACCTTTAATACCATCAGCGGGAATCGAACCCGCGCCACTAGCTTGGAAGGCTAGTATTCTACCATTAAACTATGATGGCGTACCAGGTGTGGGATTCGAACCCACGAACTCTTACGAGAGAGGATCTTAAGTCCACCGGATTTGACCGCTTTCCTAACCTGGCATACTAAATAATTGTTTTCACAATTATAAAGTAAATAGTACCTATAGAGGGGCTCGAACCCTCAACCTCTCGCTTAGAAGGCGAGCACTCTATCCAATTGAGCTATACAGGCGTACTACATAACTGCTTTCACAATTATATAGTAAAATAATTTTTATATTTTTTTAATTTTTTATAGTACCTCTTGGGGGGCTCGAACCCCCGACCTCTCGCTTAGAAGGCGAGCGCTCTATCCAACTGAGCTAAAGAGGCATACCAGGTGTGGGATTCGAACCCACGAACTCTTACGAGAGAGGATCTTAAGTCCACCGGATTTGACCGCTTTCCTAACCTGGCATACTAAATAACTGCTTTCACAGTTATAAAGTATACATAATTTTTATTTTTTTTTTGGATTTTTGTAGTACCCATAGGGGGGCTCGAACCCCCGACCTCTCGCTTAGAAGGCGAGCGCTCTATCCAACTGAGCTATACGGGCGTACCAGGAGTGGGATTCGAACCCACGAACCTTTACAGGAAACGCTCTTGAGGCGTTCGGATTTGACCGCTTTCCTATCCTGGCTTGCTAAAATAATGTTTTCACACCATTTTAGCGTGTGTAAAAGTCAAACTGTTTGTATATGGGGGTTTATTATAAAAAAGATAACCATAATACATTCAGACTTTTACACACTCTTAATATTTATTAGAAACATTTTCAAAATATTTAAAAATCAACTTTTTTTCTTTACATATTAATATTATAATATATTTTTTCTATTTTAAACGAATGCAGTATAATACTACATAATTATTATTATGCAGTATTTCTTTAAGTAATTTTTATTATTATAAAATAATATTCTTTTTATAATAATATAAATGTCGAAATTCGTTATTTTAATTCTGTTAGTAATTTTAACATACATATTATGTAATTGTCATCAAAACGATAATTTTACAGCAATTGGAGCTTTACAACAATTATATGCTAAGGATCAACAAGATTTATATTTAACAGAAGATACAGAAAAATATGTTATTCCAAATTTTTATAAAAATTATACTTGTACTAAATATTTAAGCAATAAATAAATCATAAAATACAATACCTATAACATATCCAATTGTTAAACTCTTGTATTCTTTATCAAATTGCCCTATACCACTCATTTGATTTAATAATCCAGCAAATATTAATATATATGTATATTTAACCAAATCATTTATTGCCATTATTTCATTAAATTTCATATTTTGGTGTAACATATGTACAGTTATATTTTTACTTATTAATGTATTATATGTAAAAAATGCTGTTAATATATTTAATGTTCCTAAAACAAAATCTTTAGTTATTAAATCTTCTCTATCTATTAATAATTTACTAATAAATAACATAGTACCAAATTTAAGTAAATCATTTATAGTTATTCTAATCATTGGGTCTAAATTATTAGTTATATATATTTTTGTTACAACTGCTTGATATATTGCAAATCCCAATAATGTTAATAAAATTGGAATAATACTTTGTGTTAAATCTTTTCCTGCAAATATTTGGGATAAAATAAGTGCTAATCCAAATTGCTGTGTATCTTTTTTAATATTAGTAATAATTATATCATAATTCATATTTTATATATAATTAACACATAATTATTTTTTTTATAATTATTTTTATGACAAAAGTATATATAATATAAAAATTTTATTTATTATTTTAATATATAAATTATAATGAATTTAAATAATACTTCTATTAACGATACAATGAAATATCAATATTATCATCCAGAAACAAGTATAGATATTAGTTTTTTTAATTATATTAAAAATAATAATAAAATAGTTAGACCAGAAATAGTTAGACCAGAAACAGTTATTCCTGAATTAGTTAGACCAGAAATAGTTAGACCAGAAATAGTTAGACCAGAAACAGTTAGACCAGAAACAGTTAGACCAGAAACAGTTAGACCAGAAATAGTTATTCCTGAAACAGTTAGACCAGAAATAGTTAGACCAGAAATAGTTAGACCAGAAACAGTTAGACCAGAAATAGTTAGACCAGAAACAGTTAGACCAGAAATAGTTATTCCTGAAACAGTTAGACCAGAAATAGTTAGACCAGAAACAGTTAGACCAGAAATAGTTAGACCAGAAATAGTTATTCCTGAAACAGTTAGACCAGAAATAGTTAGACCAGAAACAGTTATTCCTGAAATAATTAATCCAGAAAATATTTTAGTAAAACCTAGTAAACAAGAATCTATTAAACCACCAGTTAATATTATTGATCCAGATTTGCCGATAATTGATAAATATATAATCCCACAAATGTATGACCATTCATTATATACTGCACAATTAGCAGGATTAGATATAAATAAATTATTAAAAGAACATATAAAATCAAATATAAATTCATTAAATTTAGATTATATTGATAAAGAAAAAACAATACTTGATAATTATAAATTAATTATTATCTTATTAATAATTTTAATAATATTTTATTTATTTATTTAGAAGATTTAGCAGTTTTACCTGATTCCTTTTTCTTAGTATCTTTAGCTGGTGGTTCTTTAGCTTTAGATGATTTTTTAGGAGGAGCTTCTTCCTCTTCTTCAGATTCTTCTTCACTTTCAGCTTCAGATGGTTCTTCATCTTCTGATTCAGATTCTACTTTCTTTGTTTGCTTTTTAGATTTAGCACTTTTTTTCTCACTTTCTTCAGCTTCTTCTTTCTTTGAAGGTTTTGCTTGAACTTTTACTTTTTTGCTTTCTTTAGTTTCTTTAGCTGGAGCATCTTCAGCTTCAGATTTAGCGCCATCATCAGCAGCTTGTGTTTCATCATCACCTAGAAGTGATGCTTTCTTAGCACCTGTTAGTTCTTTAAGAGTTTTTGATGCAGTGTCAACTGATACTTCATAAAGTTTTCCGTGAACTTGTTGTTCACTTAATTTGTCTTGAATTTTTTCCATATATTCTTCATCATCACTTACTTTAACAAATCTTCCACGTACTTTACTACCATAATAATCTTTAAATTGGGCAAAATATTCATCGGGGTCTTCAGTGGTTTGAAAGAAATAGACATAACCTTGTTTCATAACTCCTCCATAAACACAGCCATAATAGTTAGTTGTTTTCTTGGTTTTAGTATCTTTGGGCATTTTAATATATAATCTATAATATTAAAATTTGTATTCAAAACATAAAAATTTCATCTTTTTTTGCTTATGCGATTGATTTAAGGGCTTCTGTTACATTAGCTTCTGAAAAGCCAACGATAGTTTTTACTGGTTCAGAGTTCTTAAAAAAGACAACATGTGGGATTCCGCTTACTTTATATTTTTGACAAGTTTGTGCAAATTCCTCTATATCAACATCTAATTTAACAAATACAATATCTTTATATTCTTCGCGGTCTTTTACTGATTCAAGAAATTGCCCAAGTCTCTTACAAGGACCACACCAATCAGCATAAAAATCAAGAACTAGACTTTTAGAGTTATTAATAAGATTGTTGAGTTCATCTACTGTTTTAACATAAATAATCATTTTATATGTTATACTATAATAATTATTTTTTAAGTTGCTTTATCTTAAATTTGCATAAACTAATTTATGAGGGCGTTCATCAACCATTTCAGTGCTATAAGATTTATCTCTTAATGTTTCATAAAATGTAGATTTTATAACATCACCTTCATTTGGAAAACAATGTGCTATTCCAGTTACACCAAATTCTAAACATTCACCATTACAATTTTGAATACACTTTTCTAATCCAATTTTTCCTTCTGGAAAAGTATCATTTTCATATGTAACTACTGATTTAAACAAATCATCATCTAAAAATTTATTAGGTGGATTATTATTTTTTAATTTATCAAAATCTGTATTATATTTTTCTGGTTGATTAAAAGGTCTATTTATTTTAAATTCTAAATTAACATCTGATAGTTTAGTTGTTATATTTTTTGGTTTTTGAAAAATTGAGGGATTAGTATCTGCAAAATTTTCCTTATATTTACTTGTAACATAAATAAGTAAAAGTAATAAAATTATCAAAATAATAATTCTAGAGTTCGTCATTATTATATTATTAATATAATATTATAAAATATAAAAATGGAAAATATTTATTTAGAAAATTATAACTTAAAACTTTTAAAACAATATTATAATGAAACATATCAATCATATTTAAATGGTATATCTCCTTTAATTTTTATGAATGATTTTTTAGATAAAATATTGGATTTAACAAATAGTAAATCAGGATATATCATGAGTATTTATAATAAGAATCCTGATGAAAAATATTTAATAGTTGAAGCTTTAAATAAAAATATATTAAGTGTTAATGAATTTGTTGTGCAAAATAATAATATGATAAATTTAAAAGAATCTGCAATATGTACAAATGTTGCTAATACTGGTTTGTATATTTTAACTAATAATCTTAAAGAACATCATCTATATAATGAACCATTAACGACTTTTACTAATATTAAAACATATATATGTTATCCAATTAAATATATTAATAATACAATAGGAATAATTGGTTTAGCTAATGCTGATTTTTATTCAGAAGAAATATTAAGATTTTTAGAAGAAGTATCTTGTTTATTAAGTATATTAATGAACAATTATTTATTAAATAAAATAGTTAATCAAACAAAAAGATATATATCTTTTCAAATAATGGATGAAATTATTAATAAAACAAATGATGGTATTGTTATTATAAATAGTGATGGTATAATTAATTATCAAAATGAATTAGGATTAAATTTTATAAAAAATATAATTAATGACAAATACAGTAAATCATTTATTGATAAAAATTTATTTGATTTAATTTACCAATTTGATTTTATAAAAAGTGATTCAAGTGAAACAAAAATTTTTAAAAATAAATCAATAAATTTAGAAATAGAAAATATATCAAATGAAATTATTCATTATAATATTTTATTAAATTCTGTTATATCAAATAATGTTATAAATCATTTACTTTTAATTAATAATAAAAATCCAGATAATTCATCTAAAAAGACACAAAATAATTTAGTTGCATTTTTATCTCACGAATTACGCAATCCTCTTCAATCATTAAGTATGGCAACACATTTATTACAAAAAAAAATAAATATTAATGATGATAAAATTGTATTATATTTAGATACTATTTCAAAATCATCTAATGAAATGAAACGTATAATTAATGATATTCTTGATTTATCTAAATTAGAATCTAATGAAATGGAACTAATAATGGATAATTATACAATTAAAGAAATATTAGATAATTTATTATTAACATTTTCTAATATAGCTCGCTATAAAAATATTAATATGAGTGTTAAGATTGATAGTAATGCTCCTCTACATATATTTACAGATTTAACAAGAATAAATCAAATATTATCTAATTTATTATCAAATGCAATAAAATATTCAAATTCAAATAGTGATGTTACTATTCATGTTGTATATGATAAAAAAAATCATGGTATTAATTTTAATATTATTGACAATGGTTATGGTATTCCAAAAAGCGAATATCATAATTTATTTAAGGAAAATGGTAAAACAAATAATTCATATAAATTTGATGTTAAAAGTAATGGATTTGGTTTATATTTGAGCCAAAAAATAGCACATTTATTAGAGGGTCATATTAGTTTTATCTCGGAACAATCTAAAGGCTCGACATTTACTTTATTTCATCCAGTAAAATTAGGTCAAAGCGTTAATACAATAAAAAATCATCTAAATACAAATATAATTGAAGCTAAAATATTAATAGTTGATGATGATATATCTAATTTAGATATGTTTAAATTATTATTAGAAAATTTCAAATATGAATATAATATTAATTTAGACATAAACACCGCAAATAATGGTTATTCAGCCATTGATTTATGCGAAGTTAATGATTATAATATGATTTTTATGGATATAAATATGCCTGATATTGATGGTTGTACAACTACCAAAATAATTAAAAATAATTATTTAAAAAAAAATATAGAGATACCTGTTATTGCAACTACCGGTAATATTATGGCAAAAAAAGAAAATCAAAATTTATCTAATACCAAAAATAAATATTTATGTTTTGACGACATTATAATAAAGCCTTATGATGATAAGTCTATTTTATCTATATTAAACTCATATTTATCAAATTAAAATATAATTATATTGTTTTTCATTGATTTAAAAGCTTTACATATTGAATTTTTATCAAAATCTAGTGAAGATTCAATATTAAACATTAGTCTGTCAATTAATTCAGGTTCAACAGGTTTAAAAATAATACCATCTGCTCCTGAATTTTTAAACTTATTAATAGCATTTTTTGTTGAGTCTCCTGTATATCCAAAAACTATTGATTTATGATTTTCATTCATTGTATTAATAAATTCACTTACATTAGCACCATTTAAAATATTTTCTTCATCTAAATTATTTTTTACAACACCAGGTGAAATGTCATTATCTAAATGATAATCTATAAATATTATATCATAATTTTTCATGGAGTTTTTTGTTATACCTCTAGACCCCTCATTTACTATTTCTACATTATGACCTCTAATACTCAAAAATTCTTGGAGAAGTGTTGAAACTAATTCATCATCATCAATAATTAATATTTTTAAATTTTTTCTTTTATATACATAATGGTTGTACTTATGATTGATTTTACCTGTTAAATTTATCTCCATTTCCATTTATAATATATATTACAATACATTTTATTTTTTTTTATTTATCGATTTAATATTATATTTTAATATTATATAATGAAGGAAATTTATATTACCCTTTATAAAGCCGAATGGTGTGGTTATTGCAAAAGATTTAAACCTGATTGGGAAAAATTCCAAAATATAATAAACAACAATTCTATACAAAAAGAGTTAACCAAAGAAAATATAAAAGTATTTTTTGATACTTATGATGATGCAGAAAATAGAGATGTTATATTAAGAGCAAAAATTAAGTATTATCCAACTCTTAAAGTAACAATTAAAGAAGATAATAAAAAAGAAACATTTGATATAGAAAGTGAAGAACGTGAACTTAGTATATTAACTAAAAAACTTTTTGGTAAATCAGATAATTTAATTAATATGATTATAAATGAAATTAATTCTAATAAAAAATTATCTGGAGGTTATTTTGATTATATTAATAAACCCGAATTAAAATATTATAAAGAATATCTCAAATGTAGAAATAAATATTTGGCATTAAAATCCAAATAAAAAAATAATTTAGTCATCTTCAGCGATAACTTGACCGGCCTCTAGTCCTGTATCAAGTGATTCACCTCGAATAAAGTTCATCACAATCTCAGGTGCATTGGTATCAAAGCCAACAATGTCCAACATACCAGCATCAGTAGGATCTGCAATGCTGCTTGCATTTGGTGTTGTTGCAACAACAACCATCTTTGCCGGGATACCAGTAAGTTCACGGTACTCCTTGAGAGCAACTGATGGATGACGCTTTCCAGCATATGTCTCATTGTCGGTGTAAATCATAAAGACATCCCAAAGCCCAGTAGTGCCACCAGACTTCTTGAAATCAAGAATTGCCTTCTCGATTGGTAGAGAACAATCAGTTGACCCAAAGTCACTGAACTGTGTAAGTTTCATTGCTTCTTCAAGCTTCATTGATGGTTGAAGATTAATCTTTCGAATACCCTCATTACTGACACTATTGTCTACTTCTTGATGTTGATATGTCCGTGCATAATATCCACCATAATTACGGTTAGTACTAGTAAAACCATAAAACTCTTGCACAGATTCGGCTTCAATACGAGCAAATGTCATTGCAAGTACTGTAGCAGCAGTATGAGCTGAAAGCTGTGGTAGACAAGGAATGCTAGATGTCATTGAACCTGAGCAATCAATTCCGTGAAAGATGCGCTTGCCAGTAGCTTGGACAAACTTAAAAGACTTGTAGAAAGCACTTTCGAGTGCATCTAGAATCTTTTGGTTGGGTGTCCAAGTAAGTTTACCCTTTTCTCCGCGACCAGCCTTGTATGTCAGCAGAGCAACAAGAACATTGACTGGATGAAGACGTGCCTTCTTGAGGACAATGTCATTTGCCAGATGTTCGGTAACAAGACTTGTTGTTAGAACATCATTGAAAACACCGTGAACAGTCATTGATGCAAGATTCCGAACAAGTGCAGTCATTGGCATTGTGACACGGGTTTGTTCACGGTTGAGCAAGAGTGCACGCCATACATCAGGGTAGTTGAAAGACCAAGTTGGCATTACTTCGCGAGGAAGATTGTGCTCATATGTAAGCTTGATTAACTGTAGGCGATTGTCATCATTATCAGTCAGCTTCTTCACTGTTTCAACAGCTTGAATATACTTGATAATAGGACTTTCCTTCAGTTCAGGATGAACCTCAAGAAACTTATCAGCATCAGGTACGCCACGGATGGCATACTTGAGGACATATTGTCCTTCAATAGGGAGTTTATCGCCCTTCAGATGAATGCAACGCATCAGGTCAAGAAATGACCAATCCTCAATAGCTGTCTTACGATGAGGATACTTTGTCACTTGGTAACAGAGTTGCATCGGGGTAAGATTTTGGAAAAGCTTGCAAAGGGCAGCCTTTGATAGAGTGCCAAATCCCTTTGAGTTGCTAATCTTCTTGTGATATCCCTTCCAAGTGTAAATGTGTGAAAAGGTACGAAGAGTTGAAACAACTTCATAAGCCTTCTTGCGAACATTCACATCTTCACAAGCTGAAGTAAGAGCAAGAGCCATCAGAGTTGGATCTTGCTTAGGAGCACGACCATCTTCATAAATACTCTTGATAGTATCAACAATAAGTTGACCCTTTCCATCTTTAATCATTTGCTTGAGAAAATCAATACACTCACTTGTCATTTCACGGGCAGTTGAGTAGTAAGTATTCTTGTTTGTTCCAAGAATAAGACAGCGAAGGATATAATCCTTGTCATTTACAACAAATGTATATCCTCCAGCCTTATTCTCCTTCATAATTTCTTCTTTGCCTACAATTGGTTCCATTTGTCCGGGTTTTTCATTATCGGTAATAGGATATCCAGTTGCATCAGCAATGACAGACAGAACTTTGGAAAAAATACTATAATCGCTCATTTTATATATAATAGTTTTAATATTTTTGCAACACCAAATATATTTTATTTTTCAATTTTTTTCATTGCATAATATATATGATAATTAAATTAGCTTTAACTTTAGTCCTATTATTTGTAATATATAAGTATTTTTTAACTACAGAAAATTTTGGCAGAATAAGTGGCAAATGGTGTAAAGATTGTAATAAAAAAACATTCGGACAATGTATGGATTGTTTTAATTGTGGATTTTGTTTAAGTGAATCCAATAAAGGATATTGTACTAGTGGAACTGTATTTGGTCCAAAAGATAAATCCGAAAATTGTTTAAGATGGATTCATGCTGATGACTATATAAATAATTTACATAGAACTAATACTTGTAATTCCTGAACTATTTAGACATAAATATATCTTATTTCTAAATAAAATATAATTTTTTAAGACATAAATCAAATTTAAATTTTGTAAGAATTACATAAAAAAATATTTTCCTCATCTTTTTTAAATTCTAAAGATAAATCTTACAAATTGGAAGTTCAATTTCCTCTTCTTCATCTTCAGCTTTATCTTTATTTTCACCAAATACTGCTAATTCTACAATACAATTAGTTTCTTTTGTAATATCACTAATTAATTGTGCTTTCTTTTCATTTGCTTTAGTTTCATTCATAAAACCAGAATAAATCATTTTTTGTCCATACATTACAGTTGTAATAGTAATATTATAATTTTTATCAAAGTATTCAAAAATTTCATTTAATACTACATCTTTAAAATCAAAAGAATCCCACAGTGTGAATTTAAATCTGCCATTTGCTAAACTATTAACTTGAACAGGTCCTGGTTCACTAAAAGTAAACATCGGGAGTGCAAGATTTACAAAATAATTTTTATAATTTTCTATTTTAGTTTTATTTTTAAGAACTTTAATAAATTCTAAAGCAACAAGACCAGAAACAAGAGCAGTTGTAGTTGCAATTGCTGGAATAATTTTACCTGCTACTTTTTTTGTTTCTAACCGGTCAACAGTTGTAATTTTATAATTTTCAGCTCTTAGATTAGAAAAGTTATGGACAAAATCAATATGATAATTTGAATCATCATCTTTCTCAAATTCATTAACTCGTAATTTGGTTAATTCAAGATTTAATTCCTTAAATTTTTTATAAAGTGTTTGTCTATCTAACCCAGCTATTTTTTCAGCATCTAATTTCTTTTGTTCTTCTTCATTTTTTGCTACTTTTTTATTAGATTCTTGATATTGTGGTTTTTCAACAAAAGTAATATATTTATAAAATTTATTGATAAAATCATTATCAAGATTAATATTAAATTGATGCGCTTTTAGAAAAGATAAAGCTATAACAAAATTAAGGTCATTATTATTATTAATATCAAAATCCCGATATTGTGGAAATTTCTTTGTTCCTGACCAAAATTTAATACCAGAATCATTAATATCATCTTCTGGATATTGTTTAATTAAGTCTATAATTTGGTTATTAAATAATTTATACCACATATTATATGCGTACTTAATACAATCAATATAACTTTGTGGAATTTGTAATTCTTCTAATTCATTATAAAATTCCTCAACTTCTTGTAAAGTTAAGGATTCTAAATATTTTTCTCCTTTTTCAACATAAGAATTAACTTTTTCTGGAAAGTTAACAAATAATCCTTGAAAATAATCTCTGGCATATTGAATAGTATGTTCGATAGCATATGGGAAATTTTTAAGAGTACAAATTGGAATACTTTTTTCAGGAGGATCAGATTGACTACCATATGTTTCAGTTAAATGAGGTATAATAGTTTGAATATTACCTTTTGTTCCTAATGTACCTGATTCTAATAATGATTTTTTATATTTTATACAAAGATTATCAACAAATATTCTTGCAGATACATTATCTAGAGCATTTGCTACACAAGTTAGACTATTAAAGAATTCTTCGTTATAAATGACTTCTGTTTCAGTACCAACTTTGTTTTTATGTACTTGAACTTTAATATCAGGATTCATCTTCATAATTTCTCTTCCAGCTACTTCAGATTTAAATTTACCAATATCACGATTTCTGAATAAAAATTGTCTATTAAGATTAGACTTTTCAATAGTATCCATATCAGTAATTACAATATTACCAACACCCATCATTCCAAAATTTTTTAAATGTTCACAACCGATAGCACCTGAACCAACAATAAATATTTTGGAATTTTTGAGTTTTTCTTGAAATGTTTTACCAAATATTAATTCTTGTGAATAATATCTGTTTGGTTCAGTTGATAAATCTTCTAAATCAATTAAAGATAGTTCATCAAAATATAACCATTGTTCAATTGGAGTAAATTTACCAGATACTGCTTTCATTGCTTCTTGTGCAACGATTGAGCCAATAATTGATTGAATAGGACAACAATTTCCTTTACAAGTCTTAGAAAACTTTTCTTGAATAACTTTTTGTTCATCAGATAAATCAGTAAGACTATCTTTATTATGATAATTTAGAAAAAGCCGATGGCATAATTTAGTATTATCAAAATTAAAAACATCAAAGCTTGATATTTTATCATAATTATAAAGACTTTCTTCAAGTGATTGGAAGTTAATTGTTTTTGTCTGCTTAATCTGTTCAAATGTTGTATTAATAACACATTTATTAGTTAAATAATCTTGAAAGAATGAATTATTATCAACAAATATTTTTTTTGTGTTAATTACTTTAATAACTTCACAAGTATAATCATTATCTTGATTTTTAATTTTAATAACATCTGACCTTTCAAGATTATGGTCATTTGCTGTTTCAATTAGAATTTTATCATTGTCAATAGTAATATCTACAATAGTACCACTTTTGACTTCTTCGCCATCTATATCATTAACAATAAAATTTTTATTAAAATCACAAAAAACCTGACCAAATAATCCCATTGTACTGCACATAATAAATTTCTTATTGTTATCTCTAACAAGATTATTTAATCGTATAATTTCATCAAGAGAAAAATTGTCATAGTTTGCTACTATTAAAAGTTCAATATTATTAATATCATCATAAATATTATTAGAAATACTAATTTCTACATATGGATTTAATTCTCGAAGCTTATCAAGAATTACATCAGTTTTATTATTTCCAATATCAGTTTCAGAATAATAATATCCAGAAGCTAAATCATTGATAGAAATATTATTTTTATCATGAATTAATAATTTTTTAACACCGCCTAAAATAAGACATTTGGCAATTTCTGTACCTAAACCATCAAGTCCTGATAAAAGAACTGTTGATTTTGTAATTTTTTCCATTGCATCTTTGCCAAGAACATAAAGTTGGCGCGAGTATAAGTTTGCATCAATTTCTGACATTTTTATTATATTTTACTTAAAATTTTATATAAATTAATTCAATTTTTTATAAAAAAGTTGATAAATAAATGATATATTAATAATTAAATTATATATAAATGAGTAATTTTAATAAGGTTGGGGAATTTCATGAACTATTTGAACATCCTAAATGCGATAAATTAAATAAAACTATTTTTGAAGATAATCCAAAACTTGTTGATTTACGGTTAAAATTAATTCAAGAAGAAGTTGATGAATTAAAAGAAGCATTTGAAAAACACGATTTTAAAGAAGTAGCTGATGCACTTTCAGATATTCTATATGTAGTATATGGAGCTGGGCACGTTTTTGGTATTAATCTAGATAAAACATTTGCTGAAGTACATGAATCAAATATGACAAAAGCATGTAAATCTGAAGATGAAGCAAAAGAAACAGTTGAATATATTAAACAAACTCAACCACGTTATAAAGACCCATCTTATAAATTATCATCTGATGGTAAATATTATATTATTTACGATAAAGAAACAGGAAAAATCCTAAAGAACAAAAATTATAAAGAAGTTGATTTAGGTTTTATTTATTAATAATTTTCTTCTAAATCAGCATATTCACTATATTTATCATATTCATCAAAATATTCATCATAATCATCATTATTATTATTATGATTTGTTTTTATATTTTTTTTATTTTTCTTACCTGTTTTTTTAGGCTCTTTTTTAAGTTCCTCTTTTATAGGCTCTTCTTTTTTTGGTTCTTCTTTTTTATCTTCAATTTCTACTTTCTTAGTCTGTTTATATTCTTCGTACATACAAGCAACGCTATCAAAAGCAGCATTAATATCTAAATTATTATTAGATATATCTTTTACTTTTTGTTCAGGAAAAGAACAAGAATCTTCTAACCAATCGTCCATTTTATTATATTATAAATAATATATCCATTATATTTTTCAGTTTTTTTCCAAATATCTAATTAAGTCAAATAATCCAAGTATAATTATGCTTGATATTATAATATGTCCAAATTTTTCACTATTTAAAGGATATAATGCAGCACTTCCTCCTAATATTAATAAAAATAATTTGAATAGATTAGAATTTTTAAATAACATCTCTAATTTAATTGGAATAGGATAAAGTGTATAACTTAATAGTATACTATTAAATGTTAAAACAAAAATTCTAATAAAATCTGTAACAAATAAATTATTTAATAAAATATGGCTATCTAATATAAATTTCATATTATGTTATGAGTAGAAAATTTTTTTAAATGTTTATTATATTTTTATTATTATTTTTTTATTAGATAAATAATATAAAAATGAGTCTTATCCGTGAAAAAGATTTAGAATTATATTTTGATAATATAGATGATATACAAAACGAAGTTAAAAAAAGGACTTGGAACTTACTTGAACCAAAAGGTGATACTAAAATGGAAATAGTTAATAAAGTAATAGAATATGTTAAAAAAAATAAACGTAAAATTTACGGAAGTTATTCCCACAATAAAGTTATTATAAATAAAAATAAAAAAGATGGGTTTTTAGATGAGTTAGAAGTACCAGATATTGATTTCTATTCTCCCGACCCATTAGAAGATTTATATAATATATGTAATATGTTCCATGAAATGGGCTATAATGATGTTGTTGGAAGAGAAGCGCAACATGAAGAAACTTATAAAATATTCGTTGATGATGCGGAAGCTTGTGATATTTCATATGTTCCAAGAAATATTTATAATAAAATTCCCTTTATTGAAATAGATGGGATTAATTATGTTCACCCAAATTGGTCAATTATTGATTATTTAAGAATATTAACTGATCCAATGACATCATGGGAAATTAAACTTGATAAAAGATTTAAAAGATTTTATTTATTAATGAAACACTATCCATTTCAAATAATATCTAAAGAACTTAATGTTAATTTTGATAAAGATAGAGAAAATATGATAAATGTTGTCAATAAGGTTTTTAGATTTATTATAGAAAAAGATACTATATTAATTGGCGGATTATATGCTTATAATTATTATTTAAATGAATCTAAAATTATTAAAAAAGATAAAAATTTTAAATTGATTGATATAAATCATTATGAATTAGTATCAACTAATTATGAAAAAGACACGAGAGAATTAATTGACAAAATGAAAGATTTATTGGGTTCAGATATAAAACACGAAGAACATTATCCATTTTTTCAATTTACTGATTTTAGTACAAGAATATATTATAAAGAAAAATTAATTTGTGTCATTTATGGAACTAATCATAAATGTTTACCATATAAAAAAGTTAAAACAATGTATTTTGAAAAAGATAAAGCAGAAGAAAATACTGGTGAAGTAAAAATAATGTCATATAATTTACTCTTTTTATTTACTTTAATAAATTATATGTATTATAGAGCATTAGATGATTCTAAATTAAAAGATTTATATATGTTACAATTATCTCATTTAATACAAATTAGAAATTATTATTTTGATGCAAATAAAAAAAATATTTTTGATAACACTATATTTAGTGATTTTGTTATTGATTGTTTAGGTGAACCCATTTCTGCAAAAAAAGAAATGAGTGACCGTATAAAAGAAAATAAGGCAAAGGGAAAACCTCCAATTTTTGCATATAGACCTGATCAAGGAATAAAATCAGCTGCACATGATTTTCAATTTAAAAATAGTTCAGGAAACAAAATAAATAATGACAAAAATTTAAAAATAGTTTAATATTATAGTTATGTCTATCATATTAAATAAAGATATAGAAAATAAATTATTAGTCTATCAAAAAGACCATACTAGAAATTTAATTTATGTAATTAAAAAAAATACAACAGCACTAGATGCTAGCGATACAGGTACGGGAAAAACTTATTGTGCAATAGCTTTATGTAAACAATTAAATTTAAAACCATTAATAATTTGTCCTAAAAGTGTAATTAATGCATGGAAAAGTGTATGTAAATTTTTTGATATAGAACCATATACTATTGTTAATTACGAGACTCTTAAATTTGGTAAATTTTATAATGATAAAGGTAAAAGAACAAAGTGTCCTTTTTTAGAAGTATTTGAAAAAAAAGATAAAGATAATAATATTATTACTGAATTTAAATGGGAATTTTCTGATGAAGAAAAAGAAAATATTATTTTTATATTTGATGAAGTCCATAAATGTTCAGACTTGAATACTTTGAATGGTAAACTATTATATTCGGCAAAAAATTTAGAAACAAAAATGTTAGTATTAAGTGCTACTATTTGTGATCATCCTGAAAATTTTCGCTTATTCTTTTATATTTTAAATTTTATAGAACCAATTCAAGTTAAAAAAAATAATATTAATTATATCAAGTATCAATATATTATGCAAAATTGGATTATGCGTGATGCTAAACCAATGTGGCGAATTCATCATATGTTATTTCCAGATAGAGGTTCACGAATAAGAATTGATGCATTAGGTAGTTTATTTCCAGAGACACAAATTACAGCAACACCTTATAATATGGATTCTAAAAGAGCAGCAGAAATACAAAAAGAATATTCAAAAATACAACAAGAAATAGATAGTTTAAAAAATAAAAGTAAAACAGATAAATCAAATATTTTAGTAAAATTATTAAGAGCGCATCAAAAAATAGAATTATTAAAAGTTCCTTTATTTATTCAATTAACTAATGACTTTATAGAAAATAATTATTCTGTAGTAATTTTTGTTAATTTTACTCAAACACTGGAATTACTTGCTGACCAATTATATACAGATTGTGTAATATTTGGAGAACAAACAGCTGATTCGCGACAAAAAAATATAGATAAATTTATGGAAAATAAATCAAAAGTTATTATAGCAAATATAAAAGCAGGTGGTGTTGGTATATCTTTACATGATAAATTAGGAGGTCATCCGAGAGTTTCTCTTATTAGCCCAACATGGAGTTCTATTGATTTAGTTCAAGCATTAGGTAGAATCCATAGAGCAGGAGGTAAAAGTAAAAGCTTACAAAGAATTATTTATGTTGCAAATACAATTGAAGAAAAAATAGCTGATAAAATAGAAAAAAAATTAGTTAATATTAATACATTGAATAATGGAGATTTAGATTTAACTAATATAGTTTATGAAAGAGAAAGGAAAAATATTTAATTTTTTATTTTATTTATAAATATATATATAATTATGAATAGACTTCGTGAATATAATTACAAGTACCAAGTTTTAATCACACCTACTATGCCATATCATACTAATTTTGAATTATTAGTTGGTAATTGGACTGATGAACATCTTCGCAACTATTATATAATGGAATTTGATAATATGGGCGATGCTCATTGTGAAGCAATGAAACATCCTGATATTGATTGGCAAAAATTAGTTTTATTACATCAAAACAGTTATTACGATTTAAAAAAAGTAGTTAAAAATATTTTAGATGACCATCGTTTTATTGGGGAATTTGAACCAAAAATATTTACTCCAGATGAATTGAAAAATAAAATGTTTGACCGTGTTATGTATAATGGAAGAAGATTTACATTAAAGTATAATATGAATGATATAATTTCATTTCATATTATTAATCCATTTACTAAAAATTTAATTGAAATGTCCAAATATTTAGAGAGTAATGGTAAATTACGTATTTTTAGAAAATTTGTTAATAATGGAGTAATTCATTTAATAGGTAGAACTGATGTTGGAACTACATTTGAAATAGGTTTATGGCCAACAATGGTTGCTCAATGGGCAAGATGGGCGGACGAAAATCCACAAATATCAAATGAAAATAAAAAATATACATTTATTGAATCATTAAAAAAACAAGAAAAACTTGATGGTGGTTTTGAATTAAGATAAATTTTTTTATTATATTATAAATATATAATAAATGACAGATCAAATTAATGATGCTCTTGGTTATGCCAGGACAAGTACTAATCTTACTCCATTAGAGGCTCATAATAAAACTAATGTGCAATTTGCTGCTACAGATAACGGTGATATAACGCCACAAATTAATTCATTTTTAGATAAAACAACAATTAAAAGAGCATGTTGTATGGGCCGCGCTGGACCTAAAAATCCAAATGATTTAACTTCTACAGGTGTTAAAGTAAAAATTCCAATTCCTACTGGTTATAATACAGCAAATACTGGTAATCCAATGTATGATAAATTCGGCTATATTGAGAAAACAGTTTATATACCACAAGAATTATGTGATGCAAACTCTTTAGAACAATATAATAGTTATTGTGATAGCTTTATGGATGTATATTGTGCAAATCAATTTAAAGTATTTCAAGAAATGTTAGGTGATGAAAAAGATGATGGTAGTATTTGGACTCAATATTTACCAGAATGTTCATGTTATGGTTATCAAGATAATCCTATTTATAAAAATGCACAACATAATTGTTTTATGATAGGTTGTTCAGGAGCAGCTAAACATAGTAATGTTTATTTAAGTCCTGATTCACGAAAAGATGGTGACGTGCTTCCTTGTTCAGCTACTTTTTGTTCATCAGTTGTTAATGCATCCGATATTACTGCTGGTGGTAATGCAAATTTTAATACAGCTGTACAACAAAATTGTGGTCAACAAATTGCACAAGCAGAAACTCAAGCAGCATCAGCAGCAGCATCAGCAAAAGCAGCGGCAGATACAGCAGCTGCAAAAGCAGCACAAGACCAATTAGCTGCTGCAGCTAAAGCCAAAGCAGATGCAGATGTAGCTGCATCTCAAGCAAAATCAGAAGAAGAAGTAAAAGCAGTTAAAGCAGAACAAGAAGCAGCTAATGCACAACTTAAAGCAGCAACTGAACAAGTTCAAGCAGTCGCAGAAGCTGCTGCTGCTGTAGCACCAGAATCAACTACTCAAGAACAATCTGGTTCATCAAGAACAACATGGATTATTGTAATTGTTGCATTATGTTTATTTTTATTATCAGCTATAGGTGGCCTTATTATTTGGAAAAAAAGACAAAATAATTTATAAAATATAAAATTTATTTTATTATATAAGTAATATAATAATGTTTAATATAACAGTTACAATAATTTTTGTAATATTGGTACTTTTAATTTTTTACCATTTAACTTCTACTGAAGGTTTTGCTAGTATAGTTTCTAATACAAGTCCTATTGATAAATATGTTGGTATTGATAAAAAACTTATTTTAACAGTTAAAATAACTGGTAAAGATTATGTTCTTGTTGCAAGAAAAAGAAATACTTGTAAGAATAAAGATGATACAGTAGAAGTTAATGATAAAAATGAAAATGTTAAAGATTGTATGAATAATGTTCTTATTTTAATGGAAAAACCTGAATTTGACAAAATGATAAAAAAAAATTTTGATACTAATGAAGATAACCAAAAAGTATGCGAATATAAACACCAATTAAAATGTGAAAGACGTTTACGTAATAAATATAATAAAGAACACCTACAATCTAATTCAGAAATGATACCAAGTGAAGAAAAACAAGAAGAAATTGATGACTTTATTTTATCTGAATTTAGTGCAAAATGTAAAATGAATCCATTTGATTGTCCAAATTTAAATAATACTAATAATGGTGAATTTAATTTGATAGAAGTCAAAGATAATAAAAGTAATACTAAAAAATATAAATTAATTGGTAGAGTTAGACATAATAATACTTATAAAACCTCAAGTATGAGTAATATGTTTCCATATGTTAATGATGATAAAGTATGTTTAGATGGTTTAATCGTTCCAGATAATGATGTAAATAGTTCTTTTGAATTATTAGAAGTACCTAGCAAAGATTCAACTGATCCTCATTTTATTATTAAATTTAAAACAAATGTATTATTATCTAAAGGAAATTATTTAACAGATGATAAGGGTGTTCCTGTTACAAAAGATAAATATGTTGGTGTTTGTAAAGATAGCAAATGTGGAAAAGTATATTCAAGATTATGCTTTTATGAAAAAGAAGATAATCCATTTGTTTTAACATTTGTTCCTAAAATAATTCAATAAATAATTACTAAATTTTTTTTAATATAATATAATATATATTATATTATGGGGTCATCACATTCCAGATCAAGTATTACTGAAGTTAATAATCAATTGACCGTTAATGATACAGATATTAAGACATCTCAAGAGCAAATTAATTCACAAATTTCAAATACCAGTATTAGTGCAGCAAAAAATTGTTCCGCTGCAATGAATTTACAACAAGTTGTTAATGTGTCTCATTTTAAAACGAAAGGGGATTTTACTCTGAGTACAAATCAGAGTCAAAAAGCAGCTTTAACCTTTAAATGTGTAAATTCAAGTACTGTTAGACAATCAGCCGGTTCAGAAATTATTACAAAATTAACTAATGATATTGCTTCAAGTGCAACAGCTGAAGCATTAGCAATAGTGCAAGCAAATGCAGCAGCTGCAGCAAAACAAGGGTGGGGTGGTATGGGTAAAAGTGATTCAAATTCAGATACCAATATTACTAATAATTCAACAAATATAAATCAAACAAATATGGACATTAATAATGTTGTTAAAAATATTGTTCAAAATAATTTTACTTCAGAAGATGTACAAAACTGCTTTTCGCAAACAAATAACAATCAATCTGTTGCATTAGGTGATGTAGATGTAGGAGGTAATGCAGTACTTGCTCTTAATCAAGATCAAGCTGTAACTGTTCTTACAAATTGTATTCAAGAAAGTAATATTGCAAATAATATTACAAACGGTGTAGCTGCTGCTCTTGGTATTTCTGTTGAAACCACACAAAAATCAGTATCTAAACAAGAATCTAAAGGTTCATCCGATTCTAAAGCAACAACACAAGGTCTTGGTGATGCTGTTGGTGATGTTGCTAGAGGTGCCGGTCAAGGTATAAGTACTGCAGCTCAAGGAGTTGGAAAAGCTGCATCCGGTATAATTAGCTCATTTGGTGATATCTTAAAAGGTTTATTTGGCAATCCATTATTTATTGTTTTATGTTGTGTTTGTGTTATAGTTATCGGTATTGTTGCATATATTGCAATTAATAAAGGTGGCGATGTAGTAGCCGAAAATCCTGAATTATTATTACTTTAAATTATAATTCTAAAGAAATTAATAAAAAAATTATGCAGACTTATGAGGACTCCATTCTTGCTTTTTTACTGGAGTTGTTTTTTCTGTCTTTTTGTTGTACTTAGTTTTGTCAGTATTAGTACGAGTTTGTTTAGCTGGTACTTTGCGTTGTGTAGGTTGTTTATCTGTTGATTGTTTTTTTTCTTGACGAACTTTTTGTTTTTCAGCAGTCTTTTCAGTTCGTTTTCTGAGATTTTCTTGAACTGAATCACCACCAGCAGTTCGTGCTGATGTTACTGCAGTGTTCCAAGATTGTTCAACTTCATCTTTCATAAATGTAAGGAATTCCTTAAGTTGAACTTTGAGTTGTTCAAATGCAGCTCCTTCACTGGTGTTTGTAACATAGCGTTCTGGAACTGGTCTTTCTACAAGATATGTAAGACGTTGAGAAAGTGTTTTAAGATAATCTCCAAAGTTGGCATATTTGTATACAAGATTAAATTTAACACCTTTGGTACCAACTGGTCGTTTAACTCTGCCATTAAAACCATGGAGGTTAAATCGGCGAACTTCTCTTTCTACTTCACTTGAACCTCCAAGTACATTAGTATACTTGTCAACAAGTTTTGAAACAATTGTTTTGAGAGAAGGATAGAGTTCTTTTTGATAATCATTTTGTGGTTCACCGAGTCTTGAGGTCATTTCATTAAGACCTCTTACCAGTTGTGAAGCTGATGCTTGATTAAGACGATATTTTTCATCATAAGGAACATCAGCAAGGGTAAGGTTGTAGCTAACTTGAGTTTGTGTTGTTTCTGTCATTTTGTATTATAATTTATATAATGTATTATCTTTTTAAATCAATTTTTTTTATAAAATAATTATATACTAAAATGAAAAATATATATATAATTCTTTTTGTATTATTGCTAATATTCATTTTATTATTTATAAAAAGAAAACAATTAAATCAAAATTTTTATAAAGTAGAAGAAACTTATCCATTTTTAAATAAAATTTATAAAAACGTCGACATATATAAAAAAGAAGTTAATACTTTGTGTAATAATAAAAATTGGTTCGATTGGGTAGAAAAAGATTTATATAAAGGGAATACACCAACATCTGATTGGAAAATATTACCATTCTATGGTTTTGGTATTTGGGTAAAAGAAAATTGTGATTTATGTCCCAATTTAGCAAAATTTATAAAATCAATACCTGGATTGAAAGTTGCTTTATTATCTAAAATGGGACCAGATACTGTATTAACAGAACATAGAGGATGGGGTAATCATTCTAATAAAGTTCTCCGTTGTCACTTTGGTTTTAATATTCCTGATAATTGTTTTGTCAGTGTTGGTGATTATGATAATAATAATGAAATTAAAAGAGAAGTTAAAAAATATCAACAAGATAAATGGTTAATTTTTGATGATTCTAAATTTCATTTTACTTATAATAAAAGCAATCAAGATAGAATTGTTTTAATTATAGATATAGAACGCCCTTATTATGTAAAGCAAGGAACTGCTAATGTAGAAGATACAAAAGAATTAAAAGAATTAATAGATTCATTCAGAAATAAAACTTTAAGTAAAGATATATAAAAAAACTTTTATAAAATATTAATATAGTTTTAAAATGAAAAATTTCCCTTTTAATTTTCCCGGGACGATAGTAGAAATAGAAATATTCGCTGATGTATTATATTATATTATTTATGGTAAATATTCAATCATTCAAAAATTTAAAGATATATTGAATGACCATGCTGAAAAAAATAATATAGATAAAAAATATATAATTGCTAAATTAAATTTACCTGTTGCAAAGTTATGTGATATGCAAGAAAAAGTAGTAAAGACAAAAAATATGGTATTTCATAAATCACTTGAAACTATACAATGTTTAGTATATGCAGATTGTACTAATAGAGATGCTAAAAACATGTATGCTTTATTATGCTTAGAAAAAAATCCTACAACTAACTCATATGAATTAAAATATCCATCATTGGACTTAAATGATAACTTTGATCCAGAAGAAATTATTTATAGAGAGTTAAAAAAGGTATCTCCTTATTATGCTAAATATATTAGAAAAAATTTAAAATTAGTTGATATAGCTGGAGATGAAGATGAAATACTTGTATACTCTTGTAAGATAGTTGAACCAATAATAAAAACACAAATAAAAATTAAATAAACAAAAACATATTAAAATACACTACGAATTGCAGAAATCACCTTCTTGACTTGAGGATTATCACATTGAGCTTCATCAATAACAAGAGCCTCGTTCTCATCAAGATATTCTTCCAAAGCTACCTTGCTAAGAATCTTACTTTTATCAAGATAGTTTACAAGTCCACCTAGTTGGCTAATTTGATTATCTGTAAAAAGAGAAAAGCACGCTTGAAAGACAAATGCATTTGCAAAATCATAAGGCGTTACCTTAGAAACAAGAGTGCTCATATGATAGACAGCATCGTCAGTCTCTGGAGGCGATACTTCATTCTCCTTGTAAATAATCGTTTGATTTCCAATCTTTTCCAGACCAATCTTAAGATTCTCGAGATGGTTAACCTTCTTCTCAACCTTTTCAACTACAACTGGTGCGGCAGCTGCTTTAAAGGGGATATTAACACTTGCGAAAGCATTTTCAATAAGAATCTTGTTAGAAATATGCACTTCGTGATAAATCTTCTTAAGAAAATCAACATTGGACTTGTTCTTCTTCAATCCACGAATACCATAACCAAGCTTGACCTTAATGTTAAATGGTTCAAGAATATCATCATCACTATCAAGATACTTGGCGATATCCCAGACAAATGCACCGAAACTTTCAAAGTATTTGAAACAAAGACCCTCTTGAGAGCTATTATATCCACTGCTAATGTTGTGTTCGTAAATAGTGGGATATGTTTCATAGAGCTTGTCCATATAATATGAAACAATCTTCATAATAAGACTTTCCTTGTTAATAGGATTTGCCTTGAAGTACTTGTCAAAGTCAGCATTTACCTTTCCGCTATTAATAAATTCGATAAGCTTAAAGATAACTGGGAAATATTCAATGTCTGCAGTCTTGCGGCTAATATCAGCAAGACCAACACGGTCAATATCCATCTTGAACATCGTATCAAGTAGCTTACTATCAAGTTCACTTTGACAAAGACCCCAGAGAACCAGACTCTTTTCATAAGAAATGTCATCTTGAAACAACTCTGGAATATAACCCTGAATACTCCGAAAATAAAATTCGGGATTAAAAACACTTCCAAAAATGTTTTGGTAAATCTTGTCATAGGTATCTTGTGTAATCTTTTTGTCCTTGAGACACGCATTCAAAGTACCAACAATTGATTCCTTCTTTGCGCCATTAATACGGAAAGGGCTAATATTCAGTGTCAGAAGAGCATTTACTGTCTTGATAACATCATCATTAGTGCGGACAATGTTTGCCATTTGACGCTTGTCACCATAACGAGGCCATACACCCCACGCAAAGAGATTGTACCCATCGCGTTCCTTAATTGAACCAAGTGCACTTGATACACTAAGTTCATTATGAATAAGTGAACCAATGCGGCTTTCGGGTGTAATCAATTCATGCAATGAATAGGCAACGATAATTTCAAGTGCCTTTGCCTTCTCTTCCTTGCTAGGAAGAACCTGAATAATATCCCAAAATTCGTTTTCGATTGTCTTAAGGTTGCCATCCGAAGTTGCCATAATCTCATCAATCTTAGCAGCAGCGTTGAAAAACTTCCGCTTTTGAGAGAATTCCTTTGGCCCAGTTGACCGATTTTGTTGAGGCTTTGGACGTTGAGTCCATTCCCCGTCGCTCCGCTTTTGTTGCGGCTTTGATGAACGATGATAAGAGACGTGTGTCCACTCACCATCAGCACTCTTTTCTTGAGGCTTGGTACGGGAACCGGTATTACCCGAGTTCCACTTGCTTGATTGGTTTGTTTGCTTAGCTGTCGACATTTTCCAAGATATATTAATTTTTAACTTTTTATTAAGATGTGTACAGATTAATAAAATTTTCAATTTTTTTGCTATAAAAAGATGAAATTTATATAAAAATAAGTAAATAATTATTAATAAAATGAATCAGGATATTAGTTTTATAGTAAATCTAAATATTGGCGGAAAAATGCTATTAGAAGATACTAATTGTATAATTAGCAATAATAAAAAATATGGTATTATTGGATTAAATGGAGTAGGTAAATCTAGTCTATTAAATTTTATAAATAGTAGACAACATAAAGAACTTTTAAAAATAAAGGATATTTATATGGTAAATCAAGAAGTTCCATCAAGTTCTAATACTATTTATCAAATTGTATTAGATTCAAATATTGAAATTAAGGATAATTTAAAAAAAAAAGATGAGCTAGAAGAACAATTAGATAATTTAGATGGTGATGATGATTATGATAAATTAACTGAAGAAATAAATCAAATTGAAAAAAATCTATTAGAACTTGAATATGATAAACAAGAATCAAAAATTAAAAAAATATTAATTGGTCTAGGATTTACTCAGGAACAATTAAATTTTCAAGTTAATCAATTTTCAGGAGGATGGCGAATGAGAATAGCATTAGCTTGTGCTCTTTATCGTGAACCATCATTATTATTACTTGATGAACCGACAAATCATCTCGATTTAGAAGCAAATATATGGTTAATTGATTATTTAAAATCTTATAAAAAAACACTAATTGTTATTTCTCATGATATTGAATTTTTAGATGAAGTATGTACAAATATTATTCATATTGAAAATAAAAAACTTAATTATTATAATGGTGGATATTCTAAATTTAAACGACAATATGAACAAAATTTAAAAGAAAAAATAAAACAAACAGAAAAAATAGAAAAAAATATTAAAAATTTAAAAAGTTCAGGAAAAACAAAAAAGGAAATAGATGAATATATAAAAAAAAATCCTATTCCTATAATCCCATATTATAAAAAAATATTAATAGACTTTGGTCAAGTAAATAGTAATAATGAAAGTAATTTAATAACTTTAGAAAATGTATCATTTAGTTATTCTAATAAAGAAATATTAGAAGATATTAATTTGGGTATTAATTATAAAACTAGAATTGCATTTGTTGGAAAAAATGGTTCAGGTAAATCAACATTAATGAAATTAATTGCAGGTATTTTAGAAACAAAAAATAGAACCATAAATACACAAATTAGAATTTCATATTTTAATCAACATACATTTGACTATCTACCATTGGATAAAACACCAATAGAGTATCTAACAGAAAAATTTCCAAAAATTAATGAAAATGATATAAGAGCATATTTAGGAAAAATTGGTCTTGATGGACAAAAACATAAAATGTTAATTAACGATTTATCTGGAGGACAAAAAGTACGTATATCATTTGTTGAATTACAATTAAATAATCCTCATGTTATTATATTAGATGAACCAACAAATCATTTAGATTTAGATATAATTGAAGCATTAAAAGAAGCAATAAATAATTTTGATGGTGCTGTTGTTATTACAACACATAATATTGATTTGATTGATGATACACAATGCACAGTATATGAAATTTCAGATAAAAAATGTACACAAATAGAATTTCAAGATTATTGTAGAAAAATTATTGGTTGAAAAATATTTTATATATTTTAATATATATATGCGAAATAATAACAATTTAAATCCAATCAATATGGATCTCGAACAATATTATTCTGATAGTGATTCATTTATATTAAACAATAAAGATAAAGAAGATATTGTAAATGAGTTACTATATAATAATATTGATTTAATATTAGATACAATATTAGAAAAAATAAATCATAAAAATACAAAAAATAATATTAATACTAAGGATATTAAATATTTTGATAATTTATTTATGAAAGCCAAAAATATTTTAAATAATAAAACAAAAGATGGCGATACTCTTTTACACAATATGGTATTTTTTGGATGTTATGATATTGTAAAATTATTAATAAAACATAATGTAAATATTAATTTAGAAGATTCTGATAAACAATTACCATTGCATAGAAGTATTTTTTTATCAGATATTAAAATTTTTGATTTATTAGTAAAAAATATAGATAATTTAAAAGAAAAAATAAATCATAAAGATAAAGATGGCAATACACCATTACATTTAGCTATTTTAATTAAAAACTATTTAATAATTAAAAATTTATTGATAAATGGCGCCGATCCATATATTATGAATAACGCTGAATTAGTTGCAATTGATTTAGCTGTAGACAAAAACAAAAATTTTGACGAAAAAATTATTCAAATATTTAAAAAACATTTGATAACTTAAAGACCTTTAATAAAGTTAGGTGTGTTGATTGAGAAACCACCCATTTGAGCAGCAATATCACCCATAGATGATGTTGATGAAAGGGTTAAGTCTCCAGCTACTGATGCTTTTTGTTGATTTCTGTTATAAACAAGAGCAACAATTAAGGCAACAACTAATAATAAAACTAAAAGATTAACACTATATCCAAATATATTAACTTTATAGTAGATAGCGTTATATACTTTTTGCATTCTTGATGCTTCAGAAGTACTTCCTTCTTGATTTTGCATTTATTATATATTTATTATTTAATAAAAAAAAAATTTAGAAACTATATATTTTTAAAAATAATTTTTCAAATTATCAAAGATAGATGTTAACATTAAAGATGGAGGAGTAGGTACAAATTTAATTGCAACATTTGTAAAAAATAAATATTCAACAATACCTACAAATGTAAATGTAATTAAATTTAATTTAACAATTTCCATTACTTTCAGATTAAAACCACAAATAAATGACATTAACATTATTGTTCCTGTGACAATTATTAATAAACCAATATTTGTCAAAAATAAGGTTTCTTTTAACCAACTATTATTTAATTCTTGATATTCATCGGGTTTTTTATAATTATTTTTAATTTTTTCAAAAGGAACCTCTTTTAACAATAAAGAAAATTGTGGTCCTAATTCTTTTTTTCCAGTATTAATTACCTTGGGTACATTATCTTCTATTAAATTTGATACTTGATGTGTTATTTCATGACGTGTTAATTTTGTAATATATAATAAAAAAAAACTTGTTAATATAGTAAATAAAATAAGTGCATGAACACCCATATCTGCAGCTATATTAACTCTGTTTTGAAATTTATATTCCTGCATTTTTTATATATTTATTATATAATATAATAAATGTTTTTACATATTACTGCTAAACAATTAGCATCTATCATATTAACAGTATCAGCAATGGCTACATTTTTGTCAATATTTTTCTTTACATATGGTGCTAAAATAGAAAGAAAGGTTTTAAGTGAACAAATGGGTTATATTACTAATAGTTTATTAGGTGATTTTGGATTTTTAATTCCAAATGATGTTAAATCAAAAATACGTGATAATTTACATAAAATTAAATTACCAAATTTAGAAGATGCCGATAATAAAGTCAATGATTCTAATAAATTAATTATTCAAAATACAATTAAAATTGTTGTAATTCTTTTAACATCAGCTCTTTTATTAACTTATGGAATGTCTGTATATTATGATTTTAATTATTATGATGTTATTTTTATTACTGTATTATCAATAATAGTAGTTGCAATTACTGAATTTACATTTTTAACATTTTATGGTTCAAAATATTTGTCAGCCGATATTAATGTTGTTAAATATAAAATAATTGATACTATACAAAAAAATATTTAATTGATTCTAGTATTAAATGATTTGCAATTCATACATTTTAATCCTAAATAGCTAAATATTGTTTGGGATTTTTTTTCGCAATCGTAACAATATATCTCTTTTAATACAATATTATTATCTAATTGTCTTGATTGCTCAATTTGTTCATTTAATTTTAAAAATTCCTTAGTCATGTCTATTATTGTTTTAGAACATAAGGGACATTTGTATGTATTTTCAATTAATGATTTATAACATTTTGAATGTATAATATGACCACAACATAAATTTATTAATGTATCACTTTTTAAATCATCCAAACATATTGGACAATTATTCTCTAAAGATATACATATATGTTTAGACTTTTTTAAATAACACACATTACATTTTTTACAATTATCCAATTCACTTTTTTCCTCATAATGACATAGATCACATATATCACAATGAAATTTATATTTATTTGATTCATCAAAAACAAAACATTTTTTACATACATATTTTGTCTTAAGTTTTTTATTACAAGCAATACAATATTCTGATATTTTTTGTTCAATATCACAATATCCGCATATAATTACTGTATTTTTTGTGTCTAATATATGATCATTATCTAAATTATGTTCCTTACTACAACAATATATTTTTGAACAGCATCCTGAATTGATTTTAAAATTATTATCCATATGTTCACAATTTTTTTTAACTGTTAAATCATCTATATTTAATAGTTTTTGTAAATATTGTATTTTTTCAAATATGTGTGCTTTAGATAATTCTTCATATTCATCTGAATCAGAAGATGTTGATAAATCTGAATCATCTGACGAACTAGATTCAGATGAACTTTCTTCATTATTTATACTAAAATCATCTAAAAATTTATCATAATCAACATTAAAAAATCTATTCATTTTAATTAATATGAAATAATTTATATTAAATTAATCAATTTTTTAATTCATAAAAAAATATAGAACAATCGCAAATACAACAATGAGAATTGCAATATAATAATTATTTGTTCCCTTTGTTTGAACAATATTATTAGTTACTACTTGCTTAGTAAGATCAAGTGTCATAAAATATTGCTCATCTTCAAAACCAAACTTGCGATAATAATTCTTAACACCTACACCTGAAATAACAGCAATCTTATTATAACCATTTTCACGACTAATTTCAATTGCCTTATTAACAAGACGAGTTCCAAAACCCATATGTTGGGCTGTGTTAAATAGATCGCTATCAAGCTTCTTTTCATTTACCTTTTTGACTTGCCCATAAACATGGAGTTCGCGAATAAGTGCACAATTAGCTAGTTCAGGAAAAATGTATTCACCATCAAATAGTTCATAACCAGAATTATAAGTTAACCGAAGGCGAAGAAATCCAAAAAGAATCTTTTCATCTTCTGTTTCGAATGAAATGAAATATTCCATACCTCCTGATGCTTCATATTCACGAACCTTGAGAACTGCAGTTGATGGGTCAATGTCACGCTTCTTTACTTCCCGGTTACGAATATCCATACAATAAATATTACGCTTATTCATTGCAATGTCAATATCCTGACGCATAGAAACATTTTGATTACCTCCCATAATATACATAGTAGGAATATCGCGGATAACACGGTTCAAACGAACCCAAGGTTTAACCTTTCCAAGTGTTTCAACAAGAAGCTCTGAAAGTGGAGTCCATTCATTCGGATTTTCTTGATGACCATATGGCTTGTAAGCTCCATTCTTATAATCTGTCTCAATGCGTGTCCAAGGAACAACTTCACAAGGATAAATCTTCCATTGGTCTGCTTGCCAATCTGGAGAATTAATTACTGTATCAAACATTTCACGATCTGCTTGAAGCATATCAAAATCTTCATCAATATCTTCTGGCATAAATGTTTCTTGTGTATTAGAAACTCCATCCTTGAGAGGCTTTGGCAAATCAGGCATTAGATGAATATCAACCTTAAAGCAGGAATCTTTGAGCATTTTAATTGCCTTGATTGCATGATTGCTATTGCACCTGCGATTAATGCGGTAGAGAATGCGGTCATCTGTATGTTGAACACCCATTTGCACACGTGTAACACCAAGATCCCGAAAGAACTTAAGTTCACGTGGATTTACCTTATCAGGTCGAGTTTCAAGTGTGATACCAATAATACGGCACTCAGCTGTTTCATTAATTTTCTTTTCTTCTTCAAGAGAAAGATTTTCACGAGGAGAATAAAGAGTATTTGCTGCGTAAAAGATTTTAGTAATAAACCATGTAATATAGTCACGAGGATAAGATGAAACGGTTCCACCAAGCACCAAAAGTTCAATCTTATCAATAGGATGACCCATATTGACATATGCATTAATGCGTGATTTAAATTGAGCAACAGGGTCAAATTTATTAGCATTCGCGCGACGAACACCAGGTTCTTCTAGCAAATAGGAACGAGGTTGGTTTGGTTCTTGTGGGCAATAATAGCAATCAAATTCACAAGAAAATTCCTGCTTGATAATCTCACCATCTTTTTCATATTCAGGATAAGGAGCAGTAAAAACTGCTACTACGAGAACACCAGATTGCGAACGAAATCCCTTAGATTGGAATAGTTCTTCGTACTTAATATCAAATTCACACTTTCCTGTCTTACACATATTACGGTAAACATAAAGAAGCTTCATACACGAGGCATTAATATGATACTTACGATTGAGAATACGAATATACTTTTCTAGTTCCTTTTTATCACTAATATCGCTCTTAATAATATCATTTACATAGGCTTCATAAATTTTAATATTGTCATCACAAGATTCAAACTTCTTGTTAACGATAGTCTCAATATCTTCAACATTGGAAGACGTAATACAGCCACTTTGAGTAAAATAATCCATTTTAAATGTTTATAATAAATTAACAAATAATAAATAAAATTTCAATTTTTTTTACATAGGAGGTTCTAATTCAGGCATATCTTCGTAATCTTCATCATCATTATTATTATCATTATTATCATCATTATTATTATTATCATTATTATCATCATTATTATCATCAATATTATTAATATTTTTATCATAATTATTATGGTCACATTTTAAATTAATTTTGTCTTTTTCTGATTCTTCATATTCAATATGTTCTATTTTTAGCCCAAAATCGGTATCTTTCATTTTAACAGGTTCTTCTACTTTTTCATTGGTTAATTCAAAATAAAATTGTTTATCGATAATTATATATTCAATTGATGAGAATTCTGGAATAGGAAATCCATCGACAATAATAGATTCAGTAAATTGATATACTGTATTTAAATGTTTCAGAAAATCATTTTTATTTGAAAAATCATATTGAAATGGTTCATGACAATCTCTTACATAATATTTACCATCAAGATGCATCACACAAAAGAACTTTGCATTCTTTAAAACTATGGTACAATATGATTTATCATTTTGAAAAAGTAATTCAATAGGATAATCTCCAGATTTAATTAATTCACTAGTTGTTGCACAAATTTGATTTGATTTTAAATTTGTAAATTTAATAATTTCATCAAAATACATATCTTGATTCTGATATAATTTATTTAAATTAACTGCAAAATAAATATTTGCTTCGTGTGTAGTTTTACTCGCTTCTTTTTTTTTCATATATTCATATGCTGTTTTTAATGCAAAAAAATGACATGCATTTTTATTATATAATGGATTATTTATATCAGAATTTATATATTGAGTTATAGTCTGAAAAGAATTCATATGATTTATTAATAATTATATTAAAAATAGTTAGTTTATCAATTTTTTTATAAAAAGTTGAAAAAATATAATAAATAAAATAAAAATTATTTATATAATGTTTTGTATTTGTTGTAATTCCAATACTAAATTATTACAATATAATAATTTAATGTATTGTAATTCTTGTTATAATACATTATTAGATGTATTTTTAAGATACGAAGAACATATCGAAAATACACGTAAAAAAATCTATTCTCCTCCTATTCATATTATTGATAATTTATATATTGGAAATATTGATTCTGTTAATAAAGAAGAATTAATAAATCTTGGTATTCAAAAAATTATAATTGTAGGTAAAAGATTAAAAAATAATATTCATGATAATTTTGAACATATTGAATTACTTATTGATGATAGTCTAGAACAAGATATTTTAGAATATTTACCTAAAACTAATAATTTTATTGATTCTAATATAAATAATAAAATTCTAATTCATTGTTATTCAGGAATTTCACGAAGTGTTAGTATTTTAATTGGTTATATTATGTATAAATACAATATAAATTTTAATAGTGCATATGATTTTGTAAAAAATAAATATCCTATTGCATATCCAAATGATAATTTTGTTAATCAATTAAAACAATTGCAAACTATATAATTTTATTTATTATTTCTTTCATAATTGAAACAAATAAATGTTATTTCTTTCATAATTGAAACAAATAAATGTTATTTCTTTCATAATTGAAACAAATAAATGTCCTCCATGCTAAAATTTTCCATATAAACAGTTGTTACTTTTGACCATGGAACTTCATACTTAAAGTACCTTGAATATTTTTTTGTTCTAATTGGAGTTTCTTCCAATGAAGTTTTCGCAAAAAGATATGCTTTTGTCATATGTTTATCAAATAATATAAAAAGGGTTGTATTATTAAAATGCCCTTTTCTTTCAAATACAAAAGGTTTATCGTGTGGATATTTATCTCCTATCCATTCGGCACAAACTTGAATTTCAAGAAACTTATAAATACAATTAGTATCCTCGATAATCATATCTTCTGCATAAATATCTGGATTATCGCGTATTTTGTCTCCTAATTTATTTTTTAAAATTTCTCTTGCAGGTATATCGTATTTATTATACAGATTTTCATCAAACTTTTTAATTTTGCCTAACATTATATATATGATAAAAATAACAAAAAATTTGAATTTTTTATACTATTATTAAGAAAAATATATTAAAATGAAACAAAAAATAGCTATTAAACACGATAATATGGATGGTTATCAATCATGCGTTAATTTTATTGATCGTATCGAAAAAGTACTGGATGGTACAAAATATACAATATATGATTTAGATGTTAACAATAAACAATATCCAAAAAATATTAAATTAGAATCAAGGGCATATTTAAAAGAACCCAATAAAATGAATATTCATCATTATAGATGTCATATTCATGTAATTTCCGATCCGAATCCAGTAAATACTGTAAACGGAACTCATCTGGAAATTTCGTTTACACTATCGCATCGTTTTAAAGCAGAAAAAGGACAAAATAAACATTCACATATTTATCTTTCAATATATTATGATACTGAAAAAAATATATTAGTTTTTGATGGATTTAGAAAAAAAGGAAATACTAGTAAAAAAATTCTGGAAAATACAAATGCAGAAGAATTAGCAAATTTTCTATTATATGAAAATTATCTAAAAATGATTAATGATGATTTTGAATTAATTGAACAACCAATTAGTGAAAAAAAATTATATGAAAAAACTTTAGAAATAGATAATATTAGAACAAATAGATATTTAAAAAAATCCTTTTTCATTTTACGTGATAATTTATTTTGGAGTAAATTAATAAAATTTTCTGTTGAACAATTATTTAAAGTTTTAACAAATCTATTTAAATTAAAATTTGTTAATAATTCTATTATAAATTGGAATGAAAATAATTTAATTAATCCTCCTGAATTTCAAAATATGATTAATGAAATAAAAAATAAACATTTTCCTGATGAAATTACAACAATTCCTCCTTTTAATAAAATACGAAATTTTAGAGATACATTATATTTAGTTACTAATTTTGATACTAGTTTCAAATATTTAATGGATGAAATTGTGAATATTTATAATAATTATTTTTCCAATTCTCAATTAATTAATTCAATTAATTTAATTACTGATACAAATTTAAAAAAAGAATTAGGTATTGAAGAACTAAAATATAGTAATTTACTAAAAGTATTTATAACATATATAATTCCGGAATATATTAGAAATAATAAAAAGAAAGTTTTTCTAAATTATGATACGCAAATAAATTATTGTGATATTGTTCAAAAAATTATTACTAATATTTATTATTTTAAGGATAATATTATAAATTGTAAATCCGATACGGAAAGAGATAAATTAAAAATTATATATGATTCTCTTATTATTATTAAAAATAATATCTTTAATTGCCAATATTTTGATAATGAAATAGATAATATTTATAATTTAATAGATAATATAAATAATAATACAAACAAGTCATATGAATTATCTGAATTTGAAAAATCGTCTATGAATAATAAAGAAATTCTAGTTTGGAATTAATCGAATTAAATCTTCAACTGTTTCCTCTTTTCGTATTAATTTAATTTTTTTATCCTTTGTATATAACAATTCAGAACATCTAAATTTGGAATTATAATTAAATCCCATTGAATGTCCGTGTGCACCTGTATCATGAATTACAAATAAATCATATTTATCTGCTTTTGGTAATAATCTGTCTTTTGCAAACCAGTCATTATTTTCACATAATGTTCCTACAACATTTGCACTTAGCAGTTCTTTACTTTCACTTTTTGATGGAATTGTTATATGATGATATGCATTATACATTCCTGGTCTCATTAAATTAGCCATTGATGCATCTAATCCATAAAATATTTTATTATTTGTTTTTTTTATAACATGACATCTTGATACTAATTTTCCATATTTGCCTGTAATATATCTTCCATTTTCCATATATAATGCAGGTTCATAATTTAAATTATATTTTTTAATATTTTCAATATATGTATCAAAAATAGTATCAACTAATTTATTAATATCTACTTCATTATTGTCAGTATTATATCTATAATTTATTCCAATACCACCTCCTATATTAATATAATCTAGTTGAATATTTAATTTATTTAATTCATTGACAACTTCAAACATTACATTAATTGTTTTACTCCAATATTCATAATCAAGAACACAAGAACCAGTCATCATATGTAATCCAAAATTAGTAGTTCCAAAATCTTTTGCTTTAATATATCCTTTTATAATATCTTCTTTAGAAATTCCGAATTTAGAATTTTCTCCTCCTAATATGTTTGATTCTGTTTCTGAACTTGTATTTCCCATACCTGGATTTAATCTAAAACATATTTTTTTGGGTGATTTATTATTATTTACTTCTATTAAATCATCTAATATTGATATATCATCTAGATTAATATTTGCATTTAATTCGAGAGCAAGTTTAAGGTCTTTTTTTTCTGTATAGTTACTCGTATACATTATCATATCACCACTAACTTTTAGTATTTCTGCATATTTAAGTTCAGCAAATGATGAACAATCTAATCCACAACCTTGTTTTATTAACAATTTTAAAATATGTAAATTAGGGGTAGCCTTAACTGCAAAATATTGTCTAAAAGAAGGAAATTTTATTTTAAAAGTCTTAATTAGATTTTTAACATTTTCTATTATACCTTCTTCATCATATATTTGAAAAGGTGTCCCATAATCATTAGATATTTTTTCAAATAATTCAATATTATCCATTATTATACTTTTACTTTAATATATGTTTTTGGTTTATGTATTAGTTTTTCAACTTTATTTGTAGCTTTTTTAGTTGTATTTTTTTTTACTTCTTGTGTATTATTCGACTTTTTGGTGTTTGATTTAATTGTATTTGATTTTGTTGTATTTTTTTTTACTATATACAATGATTTAGTTATTATTAATTTTGTTGTATTTTTTTTTACTCCCTCTTTCAAGGTATTTTTTTTTACATTATTTATTTTAATTGTATTTGATGATTTTAAAGTATTTGATTTAATTTGTGATTTTGATGTATCTAATGTTGTTTTATTTTTTTTTATTATAATATTTTTTGAATTAATGTTTTGATTGTTTTGATTACTTTGAGTTTTTTGTTTTTTATTATTTATAATCGGATTTTCTATTTTTTGTATTGTTATTTTATTATTATTTGTTTTAATATCAAAAATATTGTGATTTTTTTCAATTAATTTATATTCACAAAACTCGTATTTATTTACTTTAGCTTCTAATTCTAAATCTTTAAATTTTTGTATATCACTTTCACTATATGTGTTTTTAACTTCTTTGCAAGAAATAATATCAAATATTGCAATTTTATCTTTTAAATCTTTATATTTTTTTAATAATAAATATTCAAAACCATATCCCTCTAATTCATTAGAATAATTATTAAAAATTTGTTTTAAAATATTAATATTTATAAAACATTTATTAATATCTATTGTATTTGTATATCGTAATTTACTATTTTTATTACAACTTAAAATATCTTTATTTTCTGATATACTAGCAGGACTACCAAAATATAATTCATAATTATTCATTAATTCAAAACATATACTAATATCATATCTCTCTAATTCAATATTTTCATTTAAAATAGCAATATATTTATATTGTTTAACATCAAATACTTTATTTTTAATAAGATTATTTAAAATGTTAAAAATAAACCCATCACTTTCATATGTAACTAATTTAACTTTATTTTTTAATTCAACAATATTTTCAGAATTATCTCCACAATAATTAATAATTATATCATAATTTATATAAGAACTTAACCATGAATTTAAATTATTATAACTATTATGAATATTAGTAAAGACTAAATAATTTTTACTCATTATATATTTGTTATAGTTATAAAATAAAATAAATAAACTTAATATATTTTTTGGAATTCTTTAACTATTTTTAATAATTCCTTTTTTCTACTATCTTTTTGTTTTTTCCATATTAATACTATATTTGCTGTTGAATAATTCTTACTTAAATATTTTATATTATCATTTATAAAATTATAATACAATGCATCCCATATTTCATACCATTCATAACTATTATCATTTAATTTAATTTTTTCATATACTCCTTCTTTTTTTTTATAAGTTGACATTTTATCAATATAATTTGAAGAACTAAAATATGGTCTTTTCATCATTATTTGTCCTGCAGAATGTTGTGACATTCCATATACATTTGGTGACATTACCCATGGATAAGCATCGATAAACATTTCCATAAACCATTTATATACATATTTTGGATTGGTCTGTGTTAAAAACATAAAATTACCTAAATACATTAATCTTTCTATATGATGAGCCCATCCATATTCTAATACTTTTTTTATTAAATCATTAATTATTACTAAAGGTGTTGTTCCATTATACCACGATTTATCTAGTTTATTTTCATGATTAAATAAATTTCCTTTTTCTAACTCCTTATTTTTATTTAAATATACTAATACACAAAATTCTCTCCAAAATAATTGTCTAACATAACCTTCTACTGATTGAATTTTTGGTTTTTTTTCTTTATAATACGCTTGAACTCTTTCTAATATATAATTTGGTGTTATAAGACCAATATTAATTATAGGAGATAAAACCGAATGAGTTCCAAAAATAATATTACTACTAACTGCATCTTCATATGGTCCAAAATCATTTAATCTTTCTTTTAAAAATTTATCTAATTGTGCTTTTGCTCCTTTAAAATCAATTGGTAAATAATATTCATCATTTCCATGATTATCTTTAAAATGCATATTTACATATTTTTTTGCCTCTACTAAATATTCATTCGATTTTATTTTAAAATTTATATCTTCATCATAGTCTTTTGGAAATGGTATTCTATTTTCTGCATCAAATGACCACTTATTTCCAATTGGATTATCCTTTTTATCTAATAGAATACCAAATTTTCTTCTACACCAAATATAAAATGAATGATGAAAATAAGGGTTTTTATTTTTTGATTCTTTTAAATAGTCATCGTAATCACTAACAGTACATATATTAACAGGATTATCAAATAATTCTAATTCAATATTATATTTTTTAGAGATACTCAAATATTCCTTCATTATTGTATGATCAATTGGATTATATACTAATAATTTATCTAATTTTATTTTATTTATTTCTTTTAATAAATTATCATTAAATTCTAAGTAATGTATTTTATTTTTTATTTTTTTTTTTAAATAATCATAATAAAATTTCATAGTTGCTCTATGCATCACTAATTTCATTTTATGATAATTAAATTCTGTAAAATGTATAGGATGTTCGTATAAAAAAATTACATCGTCTTTATTAATTTCATCTAATATTGGCGAATTTTCAAATAATTGATTTGATAAAATAATTATTAAATTCATTATATTAATTAGAGATATATTTTTATTTTGGTGGTTTTGTTATATAAAGTAAAATACAATTATTATATATATTGTCCTCGTCAGTAATATAATTAATTTTTATATTTATCTCATCTACGTCATATCCAAAACCATCAAATTTATTACACATTTGATATCTATCAATACTTTCATCTAACTCTGGATCAGTATATTTAAACTCTCTAAAAGAAATTTTAGAATCTTTCACTAAATAAGATAAATCATTATTATTATTATTTATAATATTGCATTTTTCACATTCAAAAATATGTCTTTTAAAATATTTGCATTTTTCTACAATATCTGGATTATTAAAATTATTGTATTTTTTTTTATCATATTTAATTTCTGGAAACTTAAATTTTTTACATAATTCTATCATTATCGGAATTAATCCATTTTTATTAATTTCTTCGTCATCATTATCTTCTTCCTTATTAGTACTTTTTTCTGTAGAATTTGTTTCACTTTCTATTTCATCTTCATTTGATGATTCATTTGATGATTCTTCTGATGATTCATTTGAGAATTCGTTTGAGGATTCTTCGACTTCTGTTTCATCAGATGATTCTTCTGATAATTCATTTTCGTCTGATACTTCTTGTTCTTTATTTTTTTGATAATTCATATATTTTTTATCATATTTTTCAATAATATAGTCTCCAATATTTTGTGGTATTTTTGTCATTAATAAAAATTTTTTAAGATATTTATTACTAAAAGATTTAACAGTTATATTATCAAATCCTGTATCACATAACTCTTCTAAAGTTAAAAACTCAGATGGGTCTTTAATTAATTTAATATCTTTAATTTTAGAATAACATCTATTAACTAAATCATCTTTGAATACCTTTATATTTAGATTATTAACTTGACTTTCATTTTCTAATACACAATAACCAAATATTCCTCCTCTAATTTTTTTTGGAATTGATCTACAAAATAGAAATAAAATATCATTAATATTATTAAAAAATACATTATAATAAGTTAGATAAGGTTTATTTTGCGACTGATATTCGATAAATTCTTCATATTGTTTAAAATCAAATGCACATATCCAAAATTTAGAATTATCCAAAAAAATTGATTTTTTCATTAATATATACTATAAAAATATATAGTCTTACAATGGAAAATTCAAATTTATTGGAATCTGTTGCGAAAATGTCCATTAGAGACAACCGACCAACGTTTTATCATAACAATTTACCAGTCAGAGCAGCTGGTGTTTTATTTTGGCGAAGAATTAATAACAAAATAGATTTACTTTTAATTGAAAATCCTTGGATGAAATATTTTGAAGATATTGGAGGTAAAACTGATATTGTAGATACAGAATATATAGATACAATTGCACGTGAAGTAGAAGAAGAAACAAATGGTATTATTAAAGCAAGCTATATTAAAACTGTTTTACCAAATACTACAAAATATTATTGCAAAGATGGTAAATATCTTTTGCATGTAGTAAAAGCAGATGATTTTATATCTGGCTTGAAACAAGAAAATTTTGGTCCAATTGAACTACATACGGGTTATGCGCGAAATATTAAATGGGTAAATAAAAATGAATATTTTAAAAAACCTAAAAATCCAAGACTTGAATTTTATAAATTAAATAGTTTTATTGGTAGTCTTAAATAATTTTTTTATTTGAATAAACTAATAATTAATTCTTTATTTATTTTATTTGCTTGTTCTCTTGGATATTGTTTAACTCTATATAAAACCTCGTTAATAAATTTATCTTTCAAATCTTCAGGTATATTATTTAATATAAGTGGACTAACTTTAAAATCATCATTAATTCTAAATTGATTATCTTTAGTCATATAGCAATAATGACCCAATAAATTTCTATTATAAAAATACATCATAATAAAATCAACATATGTTTTAGCAATAATTTTGTGTGCACGTAAAAAGACATCTTTATAGCTATTATCAGTATAAATTCTATAGATTTTCTTGACTATTTCAAAATCAATAAGATACATTTTAACTCCATGAAAATTTAAATGATATTTAGGATTATATACAATATCCTCAAATGAATTTAAACTAAAATAATCTAAAATTTCTTTATTTTTTTCTTCCCAAGAATCTCTCCAATATTTACTATTTTTAATTCCAAAATCTGCAAATTCAAATTTAGTATCTTTATCAAAAAAATTAGAATTGATATTTTCTATTAATTCTTGTTCTTGTATATTATCTGGATTACCTATAAAAAGACCATCTATATCACCAATATTTCTGATTCCATATTTATATAAATTTATTGACCCCATCAAACAAACCCTATTTATATTTTCAAGTGTCATATTCATATACATCCATTTGCGTAATGTATTAAATTTAAGATGTGATGATATAAAGAAATTTGAAAAATAATTTTTAGCATTGAAATTATTAAGTAATTTAAGTGAATTTTCATTAAAATATAATCCTGCATATTCAACAGTTTGATAAAAATAATCATTAATATGCAATAAATCATTACCTCTAATTTCACCTTGTACTAAATCTTTATTTTTTAGACTTTCTAAACAAAAATTTCTAATTTCTCTTTTAAATTCAGAACCTTGTCCGCTTAATTTTTTATCATTAATATTATCAAATACAATTACAGTAATATAATTATCATCACCTTGATTTAATTTTGACCATTCTATTTTTTTTTTCATTCTTTCATAAATTTCATTATATGTAAATTCATCATAAATTTGACAATATAAATTAAATAAGTTTTCTGAATCTACTTTAATTTTTTTAACATAATATATATTACCATTTTTACCTAAAAATTCTATTATTTCGTTAGTAATAGGTGTTAATAAATTCCATAATGTTATAATAAATGTTTTAGGTCTGCATTTAATATATTGTAAAATAATTTCATCTTTGTCAACTGGATTAATTTTATTCATATCATCTAATCTACTTTCTGTTTTTGGAATAACATAATTTTTAATTAAATTTTCATAGTATTTTGACTTTGTTAATTCAAATAATTTTTTAATTGGTTCCATATAATCAAATTCATTTATATTATCAAACATTGGTTCAACATTTTGTGGTATATAAAATTTATTAGGTTGTGTGTGGTAAAAATCAATATTATTATTTGTAATATATTTAATATCAATATTATACATTTTGGATATTACTTCTTTTGATATATGGGGTTTTTCCATTCTTTTTAATTCATTATTAAACTTAAAATATTTTGTCATTTTATTACATTCTTCTAATGGTTTTTCGTTTTCAAAAGATGGGTTATTTTTAAGAATTTTTTGATAAAATGAATGAAACAATTGATAATCTCTATATTGAATTCTTGTATTAATATCAAATTTAGAATCTAACATAAATGGTTTATCTCCACCATATTGCAACCCATATAAAACACTCCAATCTGGATATCCTTGTAAACCAAAAAATCTTGGATTAATAGATGTCCATTTACCAGAATATCTTGCTGTTAAATATTGTTGTTCGGGCCAAACAAATTTATTTTCTAACAAATATTTCATTCTTCCTCTTGAAACATCTTTTAATATTTCATCAAATTCTCCAACTTTGGGTTCTAATAACATTAACCCACCACCAATACCACTATTTCTAAAATCAGTATAAACTCTATCTGTAAATTCTTTTGGAACTTTTCCACCATGTGGCAATAATTTACAATATTTATTATACCATTCAATGCCAGTTTCCGGTGGCATTTTATAATCTCCCTTCTCATCATAATAAATAAATAAATCTTTGTCTTCCAAAAAACATCCGGCAGGTGCTTCTAATGTAAATATATGATCAGGATATTTCAATACAATAGCATCTGCATCAATTAATAATATTTTTTTATATTGAGTTAAATTAAATAGATGAAATTTTGTAAAAACAAGTTCTAAATATTTTCTGTGTGTTTGTTTTTTTGTTCTCCAATTTTGTACAGTTACGTAATTGATTTCAATTACTTTATCAAAAAATTTTGCTAATATATTACGTCCTTCTTGTGTTACATCAGGTGTAACTAAAACAACTCTATCTGCTTGACTATTTAAATCAATTAAAGATTGTGCCAATACTATTGCAGCAGGTATATATCTGTCTCCTAACATAATTAGTGTGACATATGCATAAAGTTTATTGCCATTTGAATCTATTATTTTATCAGGATTTTTATAATCCTGATTTTCATCAGGACAATAAAGTTTTATATCTTTTAATTTATTTATATCCATATATAAATTAATATTATAAAAAAAATTATGCACCTTTTAATTCTATTTTATTTGAAGGAGCAATTTTATCATTTACAAGAATTTCTTTAATGGTATTTCGGTGGTCACCCATAAATTCAATATTAGTAATATTATCTTCATCCTCAGTAAGTACACCACCGCATCCTAACTTTTTCTTAATTTTTTTTAGAAAATCCTCAACTTTATCTTGTTCCATAAATTTATCTAAATTATATACACAAGTTTTGTTCTTTCCTTTAATTTTTTTAAATCGAATAATGACTTTTTTGTCAATTTCAGTTAAAAGATTATTTTCCTCTTCCATTCTATTAATATATATAAATAAAATATATTTTGATTTAAAATTCAATTTTTTTAAACAACTATTGTTTTAGTAAATTTTATCTCAATGTAATTATTAGATAAAACAGGTATTTCTTCTTTAATTTTAACAGATGATATTTTATTATGTGTTACTCTGATATCATTGAATATATGTTCTGGAACATTATTTAGTGGATTATTACTAATATTAATTGTATAATTACCCTCAGGTAAATTTCCATTTTTATAATCTAGTTCATTATTTGTAAAAACAGCAATTAATGCAATATTATTATTAGAAAAATCTCCTTTTTGTAATTTAGATGGAAGTTTAGGTATCCAATATAATTTATTAAAACTTAAATCAATATGTTCAAGACTATCTTGAAATTTATTAAAAAGTTTTATTTTATTATCAAATGCATTTAATTTTCTTAAATTAGATGGTAAATGAGATATGTTTTCAATTTTGTTCATTGAAATATCTAATTCTTCAATTGAATCAACTATCCCTTCTAATGAAATTAGTTTATTTTGTGATATATCTAATTTTTTCAAACTAATTGGTAAATATGGAATCCTTTCAAATAAATTATTCTCTATATTTAATTCTAGTAGTTCTTCATTCTCAGTCAGATTACAACCTACAATTAAATTATGAGATACATCTAATTCTTTTACTTTTTTTGGTATATTCTGTAATATAGTTATTTTATTTCGTGACAAATTAATATCTTCTAAAGATTCAGGTAAATCTCCAGGGTGTATTTCTTCTATTAAATTGTTAAATAAACTTAGTCTTTTTAAGTTTTTTGGAAGATTTTTTATTTTTTTTATTTTTTGCGAATCAATTTCTAAATATTCAACCCATTCGTAATCTACTAACATTTCTGGAATTTCACTATTATCAATATCATCGATAATTAATGTAGGGTCGTGTGTTTCCAGATTAAATAACCATGATTTTTCTACATTATTTTGATAACTTTCAATAGTTATATCTGGTACTTGATAACCTTGAATCCTTGGACGCTGTTCATAATATGATGGACTACACAAATCATTTTTTAAAAGTGGATGTACTTCTGATTGATAAATATTATCTATAAATGGAGTTTTTGAAGAAGATTGCACAGGTTGATATGTTTCGTATAACCAAAATGCATCATCATCTTTTACTTCTTGAAATCCATCTCCAAACAAATGTTTATTTTCCCTTTCTAAATATTCTTCAAGGCTCATTTTTATTATAATATATTTATAATAAAACATACATTTATCAATTTTTTAATTTATCATAATGTGCAATTAATTTATCTAACATATTGTTTTTTTTTATATTATCTATTTCCTTTTTAAAAAGTCTATAAATATCATCAATATTTTTTTTATCAATTATTATTTCATCTATTTCTGCTATAATATTATCTTTATTTTTCAAATCGAAACTATTAATAAATCTTTTAATTTCTTTTATATCATTAACTGTAAATTTATTTAATTTAATTATTGCTAATTTTTTAATCATAAAACACAAATTTTCTAATTCTGATAAATTATCTACTTTTAAATCCTTTAATAATTTAATTAATTCCTCCATTTTTTTTATTGAATTTATCTTATAAGAATTCTCTTTTATGTAATCTATCTTTTCTATGATTTTTGGATTATTTGTTCTTTTTTTAATTTCATCTAGTTTTTTTTCTAAAATTAAATCAAGACCATTTATCTTTCTAGTTCTTAATAATTTTAAAAATAATTCTTGACTTAAAATATCATAGACGTATAAGTGATAATTGATTATATAATTTTCATAAAATTCTATTAATTCGTATATATCTTTTAAATTTAATTGATTTATATCTAATGTAGAATAATCAGGTTTGCCTTCTGTTTTATAATATTCAGAAATTTTATAAATATCCATTAATGTGTCATTCATTTTATTATATTCCTTATATAATACACTTAGTAAAATAATTTAGTATTTTTTATAAATATAACTTTTTTATCCCAGAATAAAAATATTTACACACAAACTTTATTGTTGTGTGTGAAAAAATTTCTTTATAAGATAAATTTCAGAATAAGTAAATATTGTTAGAGTAAAAATGTTAGATTATTATACTTTTTTGATAATAATAAATTGGATTTATAAAATATTGTTGATAAAATTTTAAATTTTGGGGGTTAAAAAATTAACTTTTCGGGTTAAAATTTTAACCCATGGGGGTTAAAAAATTAACTTTTCAGGTTAAAATTTTAACTTAAAAATAAAAATATTAATCTATATTATAAACATATGTATGAATGTTTAACATGTAAATATAATACTAATGATAAATCAAATTTACGACATCATAATAAATCAAATAAACACATTTTAAATATAGAAAAAGAATTATTAAAAACTAAGGATGATGAAATTGAAAAACAAAACAAAGAAATAGAAAAATTAAAACAAAAATTGGCTGATACAGAAAAAGAATTAGAAGTTACTGCAAAAATCTATAAAGAATTATCAGAAAAAGGAAAAAATGTAAATAATGGTATTATAATTAATGCGAATACAAATAACCTTAATTATGTAAATAAACACTTTAAAAATGCACCACCATTAAAAAAGATATCAAATTATACATTAAATGGAATTGATTTGAACGATGATACGCAAATAGATAAATTAATGGAAAATATTATTTATTTACACAATAATAAATGTCTACATAAGGTAATAGGTGACCATATTATTAAGCACTATAAAAAAGACGATTTACAGTTACAATCCTTTCATGCAACAGATGTATCGCGTAGAAAATATTTAGTAAAATTAGAAGATAATTTAGGATATTTATATGATGAATCATCTGACGAAATAGATAATTATGATCCAGATGATAGTGAGAGTGATAATAATACAGATACTGATGATAATTATGATGAACTCAAGAAAGACTATGAAAGTAAAATAAAAATAAAAAAAAATAAATCAAAATGGACTAATGATAATAATGGTGTTAAACTAGAATATTTATTAGTTGAACCTATAACAAAAAAAGTAATAAGACTATTAAAGAAAAAATGCAAGGAATATAATCGTGAAATGAAACTAAATACCAAAAAAATACCTACAGTAGATGAAATTAAGAGATTTGAAGTTTTGGCTGATATTTTAAAAGAAATTGATAGAGATAAATTAAAGAAAAATATAAACAATTATATTGCTCCCTATTTTGTTTTAGATAAAAAGTAATTTTTATTATATTCCGTATATAATAAACTTAAATAATTTAATATTTTTTATAAATATATCTTTTTCCTCCTAATAAGGCAGATTCTGTTTCTTCTCTTGGTGCTTCAGTTTCTTGTCTTAATACTTCGGGTTCTCTTGGTGCTTCACTGTTTTCAAATAAAACAGATCTAATTGATGCAGGTAATTGTTCTTTTTCTTCGGCTAATCTTTCTGCTAATTGTTTAATAGTTGATTCTTGGTCAAATAATTTTAATTCTTCACTAATAATTCTTAATTTATGTTCATCAACATTGCTTCCAGTTAATTCTTTTAATTCTTTAACATAGTATTCAACTAAAACATTTTGAATTGGTTTAAATAATTTCATTACTTGTTCAATATCTTCAACTAATGGAGAATCAGTTACATTTGAAGATTTAGCAATATCAGCAGCATCTCTGTGCAATTGGATTAATTGTGCAGTAATTGCACTGTTTTCTTTTTGGAGTTCATTATAATCTTCTGAATGTTCCTTAACTTTACCAGCAATATCTGTTAAGAGTTTTTTTACTGATTCGGCACTATAAGCTTCTTCGTGACTTTTAATTTTCTTTGATGTTTCTTCAGTAATTTTTTGCATATTTTTATCAGTTACAGCAAAAATATCTTTTGCAGAACCACCTGACTTTTGCATTTGCTTTTGAAGAATTAAATATTGTTGCATTTTGAGATTGTATAACTCAATTTTATCTTCTTCAGTTGCATTTATTAATTTAGTTCTATACTTTTCTAATTTTTGTATTATATTTTCCATATTATATATTATGTAAAGAATTTTTTTTTAATAAACTATATATTTATCTAATTTTTTTTCTTTTAAATTTTCTACAATTGTATTTATTACCTCCTCAAATATTCTATCAGTAACTTTGTTATCAAAATCATCTGATTCAAAATATTCATTGGCATTAATAAATTTATTAATATGTGATTTTTGTAATATATCTAAATAATAAGGATAAATAATTTGATTTATTATTAATACTTCAGTATCATTATCTTTATAATTTTTCTTTTTATCATCATCCAAACTATCAATATATTCCAATCTTTTTTTTATAATATTTTGTTTTGATAATTTAATATGTAAATGTAAAGTTATAAATAAATCATTTAACTTATCTTTTGGAAAATATTCGCCACATACAATTACTCCTTTCGATTTTTCTTTATTAATTTTTTCTATTATTTCATCCCATTTGTAATTATTATATATTTTTACTTTTTCTTTATTTGGTAATTCAATTTCCTCATATTTTTCTTTATCTATATAATCACGAGTATTAATAAATTCTAAATTTAGTTCTTTTGCCAAATTTTGTCCTATTTTACTTTTATTTGAACCAGATAATCCAGAAACTATAATTACAAGTTGCTTATTATATTCTAAATATGCATCAATTATATTAATTTCTTTATCTCCCATTATTATAATCTAATTATATATTTTTTTATTAATTAAATATATAATTATATGGATTTTAATAATATACTATTATTTCTTATTAATGTTATTCATATTCTTGTTATATTATTTGTAGTAATTACGCCATTTACTAATTCATTATTTTTATTATCGCTACATTCATTTATAGTACCATTTATTATGTTACACTGGCTTCTAAATAATGATACTTGTGCTATAACTGTTGCAGAAAAATTTGTTAGAACAAAAATGAATGGTGGTCAAGTAGTTAACGATAATGATTGTCTATCATATAAAGTAATTGGTCCGGTATATAATTTTATGAATGATAATGTTGATTATTCCAAATGGACCTGGACTATGACATTTACATTATGGTTAATTACTATAATAAAACTTTATTATAAATATGAAAATGGTGAACTTTCTAACATAAACTATCAGTTGATACAGAATCATCAATAGCACCACCCATTTGACAAGGGTTATTTTGTAATATACATTCATCTACTGGTTTAGTAATATTTTCATTTGATTGACCAATACATAATTGGTCAAATTTAATATCACTTAAAAATTTTTCTTTATTATTTTCATCATGATATCTAATATTAAAACCATTTGATTTTGGTTCAAGTGCAATAATTTTTGCCTTAATAGGTTCTCTAAAATGTTTTAAAAATACAAAACAATCTAATGGTTCTTTCAAATTTATTTGTAATGTTCTTAATTTATTTCTTATTTCCTCAATATGTGTTCTTGATCTAACTAATTCTTGTTGCAATGGTTTTAATTTATCTCTCAATTCTTTTGGTATTTGATTAAATATCTTTTCCATTTCTACTAAATGTGAAACACTTGTTTTATGTTCACTATTTATTATACAGATATATTCTTGTAATTTTCCTTTTATAATTCTTGCAGTCTCGCAAGTAATATGAACAAGACATTTGGATACTTTTTGTGTATTTCTTTCAGAATCAATTTGATAAGTTTTACTGTCATCTGATTTAACATTATATTTTGCTTTTAAATTTACTTGATGTTCAAAAAACTTAGATTGGTCTAAATCACCAGTTGGTGATAAAACTGACGATATTTTAGATAATACGCCTTTTTTTTCACTCATTATTATATAATTAATAATTATAAAAAAATTTATACATATGAAATAGAAATTTGTGATGCATTTTTCATTATATCCATATCATAAATTTCATTTGAATAATTTATGATATATTTATAAATATCTTCATTATCTTGAAGATTCATATCACTTCTTAATTCAGTGATAAGAATATTAACTTTACTAATATCGAAATCGCTAATTAATTTTTTTAATTCCAGGTTATAATTCATTTCAGTTTTAATATTCTTTTTATCAATTGAGTTAATAATAGAATATAACATATCAATAACATCTATTTTAAAAATAAGTAGTTTCTCATTTGATATATTAAATAATGTCTTTTTCCCAATATTAATAACTTCCATTTTTTTATAATTATTTAGATTTAATAATTATAAATTCAATTTTTTTTTTTACTTTTCTTTTTTTCTTCAGAAAGTTTAAATGCTTCTTTATATTCTTTAGTTGCCTTTTCTAAATCTTTCTTAGTTTTAGTAATTTGTTTTTTAAGTGTTTGTTTTTTTTCTTTATTTTTTTCAGCATCTAAATCTTTTGTTAATTTTTTTAATCTTGTATCTAATTTAATTTTATTTGTTCTTGTTTTGTCAAGTGATAATTTTTTTGTAGATTTAGTATTTTCCAAGATTTTTGTGTCTATTTTTTTTAACCCCCAATATTTTACTTCTCCTTTTTCAGCACACTCTTTCATTGAACCTAATTTTTTATTTTTAGGTACTGTTTTAATTCCACAATATATATCGGAACTCATATATAATTTATATTAGAAAAATAAATGGTTTTAATTTAAGAATATAAATTATAAATATTTTTTTTATAATATATAATATATATATATATTATGACCGAAAATATTAGCGGTATTGAACACGATACAGTCAAATCTTGCCAACCTGTTCACAGTTTTGGTAGCAGCTTATTAGAAGAATCAGAATCAGTTGTAATGCACCCTATTTCATCTCTTGAAAGAGCCGGTGAAGCCACTTATCACGGAGCTGAAACATTAGGTTCAGCTGTTGTTCATGGTGTTGAAAGAGCCGGTTCAGCTGTTGTTCACGGTGTCGAAAGAGCTGGTTCTGCTGTTAAACACGGATTTACAAATCTTTATGATAGAGTTGCACGCCGTCACCCCCAAGAACAAGCTATTGTTCTCAATGAAGGCCCATCAAATCTTGATAGAGTAAATCAAGTTAGTGAATTAGTTCAACCTGTTGCTCCTACTGTTTCATTTAGAACTCATTCAAGAAATTTTGCAAGAAGAGTTGTTAACTGGATTATTTTATTACTTGTTCTTCTCCTTATTGGTGTTATTGTCTACCTTACTTGCAAAAGATATAGCTTAGTTGGCGATGCTTTATCAACAGGTGATAGAATGATGGCAGCTGCTTTATTAAGCCCTGAACTCAGCTCTGGTCTCACCACTTTAGCTGCTGCTCTTTAATTTCTTTTTTTGTTTTTTCTTATTTAAATTAACTTTATAATAAGAATACCATATTATTAAACCAAAATTAATACCCAATAATAACAATTTAGTTTCATTTGACATATATTCCCAATTAATTAACATTGAATTAAATACCAATAAACTTGAACCAAAATAAAGACCAATTCTTAATCCAGAATTTGATGCTTTATTATTCATATTAAATCCCAAAAATAATCCAATTAACCCTCCAAAATATAAAAATAATATTGAACGTTGTGTTGATAAAGGTGTTGGTTTTACTAAATATAAATTATGTGATATTTGGCATATTATTAAATAATATATTAATCCTATTAATCCTCCTAAAAAAAAATTTAATAGCATATATTATTTAATTGATAAAATAAATTTTTATATTTCTTCTAAAAATGGTATTGTATTTTCTATAAATATATCTAATTTTGTTTCTATAATATCTAATACTTCTTTCATTGTGTTAGAAAATAACCCCATTTTTATTAATAATTCAATAAATTTTTTTTTGTATATCATAAAATATTCAAATGATTTTTGTATACCTAAATTAATAATAATATTACCATAAAAATCATTATATTTAATATCATTTTTTATATCCGTTTCGAATTCTCCCAAATCATAATATAACTTAATTAAAAAAGCAAAATAATGACCTAATTTTTCAATATATTTAATTTGATTTTCTTGTCCTCCTGCCAAATTCCACGTCAATAATGCAGCCATTTCTAATATTGGACAATATTTCTTTTCAATATATTTGATAATATCTTCTTCATTTAAAAAATTATTTTTATTAAGCATATTTTTAATTTCTTTAATATTCTCAAATCTATAATTAACTAAATCACTTCTTTTGGCATTTTGAATATTATAATTTTGTTTATTACTTATTATTGAAATGATTTGATTATTAACTAATTTAAATACTGATGAATAATTTTTCATTAATTTTTCTCTACTTAAAACACCAGATGCTAATTCTAGATTATGTGATAATAATATATTTATTAAATTGGTAATTTTAATATAATTCTCATTATTTAAATCAAATAATTTATGTTTTTCAACACTTCTTTGAAGTAAAAATGCTAATTCCATTGAACTACCAATATAATATCCATGTTGATGAATTTTATTTTTTTTATTTATATTATTTGTCAATGTTAATAAAAAAATTGTTACAAAAAAATCGTTTTTTTTAATTGAATTTGTTATTATATTACAATCATTATTATCCAAATACAATAAATATATTCTGGTTTTTAAAAATTTATCAATAGAATCTTGATATTTCTGTATTCGATTCATAATTAAAATTTAATATTTCTTATTTCTTAAAAGAGTTTTTATATTAAAATATGTATTTCATTAGATGCACGTGTCAATGCAGTATATATGCATCTTTTTGCTTCGTCGTTATTATTATTATTTAATATATCATCTGCATCAACAAATACATTATAATAAGTACTTGATTGTGATTTATGGCAAGATATTGAACAACCAATATTAACATTTGCAAATGGTTCACAATATATTTTTGACCATTCTTTCCATAATTGTTTTAAAATATATTTTTCTACTGTTTTAGAATAATCTGGATTCTTTTCAAGTTCCCATTTTAATTTTTTAATTTCTGTTAAAATTTTTAATTTATCATTTTCAAGAACTTTTAGAGAATCGTCATGAATTACATATAATTGATGTGTATTGTCTTCTTGTATATCTAAATCTTGTAATTTTTTTACATAAATTTTCCAACACTTATATTCTCTTTTACTTAAACTATTTATTTTATTTATATATTGCTTAAATTTAATTTCTAATTTATCCATATTTTTTATTTGTTTTGGCATTACCTCTGAAAAGCATTCACATTTTTTTGTAATTATCTCTAAATCAGTTATTTTAATTTGCTCTGATGTATAAAATCTATTTGAATTATCTTTTTTATTTCTTTCTTTAGTTTCATCTAATATGTAAAAATCATTTAAAATTAAAATATCTCCAACTTCATATTTATTTATAATTGATTTATCTCTGAAAATAATTTTTCTAATTGAATCATTATAAATATCACATTGTCTATTTGTCCAAGCTAATATAATGTTAGATGAATGTTCACTTGATTGATGATATTCCATATATTTTTTAAACCATTCATTATTTGTTTTATTTTTAGGATCAGTATTTTTATAAACATACACTCCTTTCCCAATATAATCTTTAATACGTGGTTGTTTAACAATATTATCAATCCACTCTCTAATGTTGTAACATAAATTCACTACATTACTTAATTTAGAACGAACAACTTCAGTTAAAGTAAAATGCTTCATATTTAATAAATCTTTTTCTAAATGTGATATTATTTGTTCATATAATTCTTCTGTAAATTCCAAATTAAATTTTTTCTTATTTTTATGTTCAATGTTATCATAGTATTTTTTCAGTTCGCTATAAGAAATAATACTCCTTAACTTTATACCTTCAAATATATTTAAAAATACAATTGATTTAATTTCATTTACAGGTGGTAATTGACAAATATCACCGCTAAATAATATTTTTGGAAATTTCTGAAAATTATTACCTGATTTGGCAGTAATTTCTCGAATATCTTCATAAATATTATTAATAATCATATATGGTATCATTGAACATTCGTCAATAATTACTAAATCATAATCATTCAAATTAGTTTTTCCATTACGTAAAAATACTTTATCTCCATCTGTATCAAAATCGTTTTTATAGTTTAATAATTTATGAATAGTAATAAAATCTACTTTTAATCCACGTTTTTCTAAACCTGCAACTAAATCCTCGAAAGATAAATCGTATTCTATCTTTGCTAAACGCTTTAAATGATGTCTAAATTTCGATTTAATTATGTTTACTGCTTTATTTGTAGGCGCAGTTAAGGCTACTGATTTTATAAATTTATTTTCTAATAAATATGCAACAAATTCTACAAGTGTTGTTGTTTTTCCTGTTCCAGCATATCCATATAGACCATATGTTTTTTGTTTATAATCTGCTAAAAATTTAATTAATTTTTTTAATGCTTTTTGTTGATTATCTGAAAAAGTTAAATATTTATTATTTATTAAATCATTATAAATATTCTTATTTAATTCTAATTTATCTTCTAGTAATTTTGAAAAACTCTTTGAAATTTTATTTTTCTCATCATCATTAGTATTTTTATTTAATATATCTATTAACCAATTTATATTAATTAATAATGGTTCTTTAATAAAATTATTTAAATAAGTATATTCAAGCATATCTATAATATCATTCTTTTTTAATTCATTTATGATATGTATATATTCGGCAAAATTACTTTTTGGTGTATTTTCATTATAATTTTGATTTAAATACTTTAATAAACTCATATATAATATTTATAAATTTATGAGTTTTTAATTCAATATTTTTCTATAAACAAAAATTAATCTTTACTTTTTTTAACCTTTACCTTTTTATCTTCTTTTTCAGCAGTCTTTTTGCTTGACTTTTTAGGGGCAGGTTTTTCTTCGCTTTCAGAATCTTCATCTGATTCTTCTTCACTTTCTGAATCAGAAACTTCTTTTACTTCTTTTTTACCTTTAGAACTTTTTTTTGTGGATTTTTCGTCTTCACTTTCTTCATCACTCTCTGATACTTCCTTTTTCTTAGATTCTTTTGGATTCTTTTTAGATTTATCAGATGATTCTTCATTACCTTCACCTTCATCTTCATCTTCACCAGATTCACTGAATTGGCTAATAGCATCATCAAGTTTCATAATAATAGTATTTGAAACTGTATCAGGTGTATGAATTAGAACAGCTGCTCGTAGTGCTTTTGGTTCAAGAGTTTTCTTACCAGCATATGTCATCAGATGATGAGATGTTTTGGTAATAGTAACTGCATATTTAAGTAGAAGATAGCAAAGCATATTATAAGCTTTTGCTTCTAGTTGAATATTATCTCCAAAATGGCTTTCAATGAATGAATTTACATCACTCTTTGACATCCAAAATTGTTCTGTATAATTAGTATCAACATCAAAACTTGCTACTGAATCTTTAAATAGTTTAGCAAAATCAACATCAAGTTGAAGTGGAACTGAAAGAGCAGGAAGTGTAATCTTATAGAGTGAAGATTTATCTTTTGGAAGATGTGAATTTACATGATTGAGAACACTCATAAGTAGTGATTCAACAATTGCTGTAAGACCAACGTGAGCTCCATGAAATTTAGGATGATCAATACCAACTACTTCAAATTGTTTTTTCATCCAATTTTTAGTAGTATTTACATTAAATGATAGACCTGCTTTGTCAGTAGCTTGATTATGTTTGCTTTTGACATCTTTGGTATCTTTAGTTTTAGGTTTGGTATCTTCTTTAGGCATTATGTATATATAATTTATTGAGTATATATTCATTTATTTAAAAAATCAATTTTTTTATGCATTATATTCTGTGAAAAAGTCCAAATTTTCCCCTTCTTTATTATTTTCATTATAATCAGTAAATATAGAATCATTTGTATTGATGTCTATATTATTATCTAGAGTATTATTATCTAGAGTATTATTATCTAATGTCTTAATTTCCATATTATCAATTATAGAATCTATCTTTTTTTCTTTAGTTACTTTTTTTTTCTTTTCTATTAATTTTTTTTTTAAATGATAATATTTTTTATTTGTTTTAAAAATATCCTCTTCTCTTTTAGATAATAATAAATTATAGTACATTATAAACAAAAACAATATTATGATAATTATTAGATATTTCATAATATTATAAATTAATAAAAAATTAGATTAAAATAAACCATTTATATATTAAAAATTCTATCCGATAAAATTTGATTTTGGTCAACGTCTTTATTTTTAACAGGATCTATAAAACTTTCAATTTCAATATTATCAATTTCATTATTATTATTAAATTCATTATTATCTTCCTGGATTTCTATATTATCAAAATTAAAATTATCTAATGGATTTAATTCTACCTGCTTTGGTTCAACATTTTTCTTTTCTTTTCTTAATTTTAATTTTTCTGTTTTAACATAAAAATCTTTAATTTCTCCTTGCATCATATCTTTTATAAAATAATACGAATAGTATAATACAATAATTACAACAATTATAACTAATGCAACTATGGTATTTATATCTGTTGGTAAATTCATTTATTATATATAAATTAATAACATAATTATTTTTTACAAAAAACTTAATTATTCACATTTAAAATCTTCATCACCCATATCAGGATAATAATTTGCATTTTTAAATAATGTACAATCAATTGCACTTTCTTTTATTACTTTTTCAAACTCTCCAACTAATTTATTTTTTTGAGTTGCCAGATGATTAATATATTCATCAACAGTTTCTTCTTCATCTGGATGTGTTGCCAAATAAATATATACTTTAATGTTTCTTTCTTCCTCAGGTAAATCTTTATGTGAACAAAATCTTGATCCACGGCCAATAATTTGTTGGAGTCTTGCCATATTCCAATAAGGCTCTAATATATGAGCCTGTCTTACACCAGCTAATGATATTCCTTCTTTTGCTGCTGGAGATAATATTAATATTTTTAATTTTGAACCATCTAAATTAGATTTTTGATTATAAACGCTTTTAATTTCCTCTTTTAAATTTATATTTTCATCACCTGACCAAATTGCATATCTTTTACGTCCTTCTCCATCTTTAACATAATTTTTATATCCAAATGTTTCTAATACCCTCGCAAAACTTTTAATACCACCTTCTTCTTTAAAACCAGAATAAACAAATACTTTTCCAGTTGAACCTTGTATTTTCTTCATAATTTTATCAAATTTACATGAATAAATATGTAAATCCTTTAATATTTTACTACCTTTGAATGATTTTAATCCTTCTTCTCCTACTTTTCTATTAGGGTATACAACATTTGATACAAAACGTGTTCCTATAAAAAAATTATTTGGTAATTTAGTTACACTTAATGATTCTACTGCATTTTTCTTGGCACTTTTAAAATCAGGTTGATTGGCTTCATTTCTCAATATACCTTTATATGCACTATATTGAAAATCACTCATTTCACATTTAACATATTTAATTGTCATTTCTGGAAATACGTGTGGAGGTGCTCCTCTAAAATAAGATACGAGTCCCTTTATGTTTTGTTTAAATGAACATAAGTTTTTAGCCTCATATGTATAATTATCATCTTTATCTTTGATTATTCTAATAAAACGTTTATCAAAATCACGTCCAATAGGTATTTCTTGCGTTGGCCTTAATAAATTAATAGTTAAAGCTAATTCATGAGGTTTATCAAACATTGGTGTTGCACTAAGTAATACAACACGTAAATCTTTTGGACTTTTATGAATTAAATCATATAATACATTATAATATGTACCTTCTTCAGAAACCATATTTTGGATTTCATCAATTATTAATATCGATTTTTTTAAACTAATATCATCATTTTGAGCAAGTTCAATAAATTTATTATAGGAATATATTTGATAATATTTATTAATTCTATCATCACTCCTTTCTATAATTGTTTGATATTCAACACTTGATGGATGAAATTCTGTTAATTGTTTTCGCTCTTCATTTGTTAAATAATTTTCTCCTGCACATAAACTTCTCAATTCACTTCTAAAATTACCTTTCAATGATGCAGGTACGACTACTACTACTTTTCTATGTTTTTTCCATGCTTCTCCTATTTGTACAGCAGTGCAAGTTTTTCCTGCACCGATACGATGATATACTAAAACTCCTGTATATGGTGTTTTTGGATTAATATATTTACCTAATAATTTTTGGGAATTTTGTAATTCAAATTTTTTTGGAAAACATATATCTTCAAGTGTTTTCTTTTTTTTTGGTATTTCATATTCTTTATATATATGGGATATTTTATCATAAAATTCATCATCGTTTATTTCAGGATATTTCATTTTATAATAATAGAATAAATAAAAATATGTTAAAATATAATTTCTATCAGTTTTTATTTAAATTAAAAAATGGAGCAATATATTTATTTATATCACTCTCCAATGACCCTTTATCTATTGACATTAAGACTGATATAATAGTTTGCACAGTTTCCTTAGTTTGGTAATTTCCTTGTGCCATTTCTTCTATTAAATCTTTTTGATGTTCTAATAATATTTCAATACACTTTTCTATTAAAGGTTTAATAATAGAGGAACATATTTTAATACCATTTTTATCAACCGACCAAGTTAAAGCATTCTCTAATAAATCCCTAACTATATAATTTAAACGAGAACAATCTGTTGTGTGAAAAGATTGTTCTTCAGGATTATCTTTCTTATAACATTTAATTATATGATTTCCTAATAATTTATCTAAGGATTTTTGTTTTGCATTATATATTAAAATCTCTGTTAATTGTTTTCTATCATTCTCGTTATCAAAACTCAAGTTATTAATATTAAAATTTTCTATTGGTATTAAAGCAGGAGTATCTTTAAACTTATCATTTGCATATTTAAGAGCACTAACAGAAACAGTTTGCATTGCCTGAGCTGTTATTTTTGTATTATCCTGTGCTTTATTTATAATATGATTTGCATTTGCCATAAATGAATTTAACAATTCTGTTTTTTCCTTTATAATTTGGTCTTTTTCCTGTTCGATTTTTTTATACATTTCTATTTTCTCTTCTTCTACCTTTTTTATCATTTCTTTTTCCTTTTCCAATAGTTCAAGCTTTAACTTTAATTCGTTACCATTTTCCTTTTTATCACATGATTTCTGGTGTCTATAATAACTTGACTTATGGACCGTCGAAAACCCACAATTCTGACAATTATAATTATTATTCACTGCATTTTGAGTATACATTTTAGTATACATTAATGTAGACTGAGTGTAGACTGGTGTAGACTGATTGTCATTTTCTTCTTGGTTGATATTCTTTTTATCCAAATTATTTTTATGCTTTTCAGTTTTTTTATGATTTGCAAAATTACTTGAATTTTTGGCGTTATAATCACATTCTTTACAATAAAACATTATTTTTCTATATATTAAGGACATAAAAAAATGCAGTTTTTACTGCAGTCGCTGCAGTCAAAAATGCAGTCACTGCATTTCAATTGCTGTTGACTTTTGAAAAAAACCCAAAATTTGTACTTTTTTTTAAAATTTGAGACACAACTTTTTTTGACCAAAAATTTTGTATATCAGTCGACCAATAAAAAGTTGAGGAAAAAATTAAGTTTTTAAAAATTTTCAAAATTTAGACATTATTATAATTGACACAATTTTCCACACACAAAGTTTTTCAAAATATGTGTGTGAAATTTCATGAAGAGTAGAAAAGATATATAGGATACTAATATTTGGTAAAAATAAAAATTCCATGAAAAATCCAAAAATGCAGTGGTATTTTTAAAAGTCATATAAAGGGCTAAATTGTTGACTGCATTTTAGCAGAGTATACTACTTTTTTTTACTAAAATTTTAACATTTTTATAATAATTATTATAAAAGTATATCAATAACAAATTAATTAAATATATTTTTGGCTTCTCTTATACTTTTTTATTTTAATATATTTTGAGTATTATTATAAAAGTTTTTTAAGAGCCAAATTAATTGATTGTAGTCCAGTATCTAGTTGACTTTTTGTGATAATTAAAGGAGGAGTAAATCTTACAACATTATTATTGGCATTTTTAGAAATAACTCCATTTTCTAAAATTTTTTCACATATTGCGTATGTATCTATATTTCTTTTATTAAGTTCATCAATATTGAATTCAATTCCATTAAATAATCCTTTACCTCTAACTTCTTTAATAAGAGGATTAGGTGCAATATTATTTCTAAAATATTGACCTAATTCATAAGATTTTTCAACTAAACCTTCATTTTTAATTACTTCTAAAGCTTTCATAGAAACTGCGCAAGCAAATGGATTTCCTCCAAATGTAGAACCATGACTACCAACATTAAATAAATTCATTAATTTATTAGAAGCTAATATACAAGAAATTGGAACAATGCCCCCACCTAATGATTTTGCTAATATTAATATATCCGGTTTAATATTATCGTAGTCAAAACATAACATTTTGCCAGTTCTTCCTAAACCAGATTGTATTTCATCACCTATTAATAATAAGTTTTTTTCTTCGCATATTTTTTTTATACCTGTTAAATATCCATTATCTGGAATTTGAATACCTCCTTCTCCTTGAATAGGTTCAATAAGAATTGCACATATATCAGGATTATTATAAGCAATACTCCTAACGGTTTCTAAATTATTATATTCACAAAAAATAAAACCATCAGAATATGGTCCAAAGTTTTCTTTATAAGAATCATTTGTACTTGCGGATATTACTCCAATAGTTCTTCCATGGAAGTTATTTTTAAATGTTATAATTTTGGCTTTATTATTTTCAATACCTTTATTAATATAACCATATCTTCTTGCAAGTTTAATTGCTGTTTCAACACCTTCTGCTCCTGAATTCATAGGTAAAACTTTATCATAATTAAAATAATTACATACATATTCAGACCATAATGATAATTTATCAGTATAAACAGTTCTTGATGTAATTGTTACTTTATCTAATTGCTTCTTTGCTTCTTTAATAATTTCTGGATGCGAATGACCTTGATTTGCTGCACTGAAACCACATAAAAAGTCTAAATACTTTTTTTTATTAGTATCATATAAATAGGCTCCTTTTCCTTTTGTAATAACTAAATTAAGTGACTTGAATGTATTAGCAACAAATTTTTGTTCAAGATGAATTAGATGTCTGAATGAATTCATTTTATATATAGATATAGAATTTTTTTTATATAATTTTATTAATATAATGAATAATATATTGTATTTAGTAATATTTGTACTTATTATATTATGTTATTTTTTAAATAATCGTGAAGATTTTGCTGGTAATTTAGAAGCAATTTCTAATATTTATAATACAGATCAAATGAACTTAAATAATCTAAATGTTACACAAAATTTAACTGTAGGACAAAATTTATCTGCTCAAAATTTAACTGTAGCTCAAAATTTAACTGTAGGAAGTTTTAATTTATTACCAAGAGGTTGTATAATTGCATGGTTTGGTGATTCTATTCCATCTGGTTGGTTATTATGTGATGGTAATAACGGAACTCCTGATCTTAGATCAAGATTTATAGTTGGTGCTGGTAATGGAAATGGTTTAACTAATTATTCTAATAATGCAACAGGCGGAAATGAATCAGTTGTTATGTCTGTAGATCAAATGCCAGCACATACACATACAGGGCCAAGTTTTGATGGAAATAATAGTTGTGTCTGTGGTGGTGGCAGCTGTGCTTGTAGTGTTGGAGGAGGTGGTACTGGATCATCTGGAGGCAATAAGCCAATTGATATTCGTCCACCATATTATGCTCTTTCATGGATAATGAAAGCATAAAAATATAATAGTTTTTTTTCTTATATAAAATTATAATGAATATTTGTTATATTATTACTATAATAATATGCGTATTATTAATTAGTGGATATTTTGTAAATACAACAGAAAATTTTGCTATTGATTTGGAAGCAATTTCAAATATTGGCAGTCTTTTTAATCTAGACCAAATGAAATTAACTAATTTAAATGTTGCACAAAGTGCTAATATAGGACAAAATGTATCTTCAACTAAAAATGTTACTGTAGCTCAAAATTTAACTACAGGAAGTTTTAATTTAATACCAAGAGGTTGTATAATTGCATGGTATGGTGAATCTGTTCCATCTGGTTGGTTATTATGTGATGGTAATAATGGAACTCCTGATCTTAGATCAAGATTTATAGTTGGTGCGGGTAATGGAAATGGTTTAACTAATTATTCTAATAATGCAACAGGTGGAAATGAATCAGTTGTTGTTTCTGTAGATCAAATGCCAGCACATACTCATTCGGGACCAAGTTTTGATGGAAATAATAGTTGTGTTTGCAAAGGTGGAAGTTGTGCTTGTAGTATTGGAGGAGGTGGTACTGGATCATCTGGTGGTAATCAACCAATTGTTCTTCGTCCACCATATTATGCTCTCGCATGGATCATGAAAGCATAAAATATAATAGTTTTTTTTTTCTTATATAAAAAATATAATGGATATTTGTTATATTATTACTATAATAATATGTGTATTATTAATTATTGGATATTTTGTAAATACAACAGAAAATTTTACAACTGATATAGAAGCAATAGCAAATGTTGCAAGCCTTTATAATACTGGTGAAATGAAATTAACTAATTTAGATGTTGCACAAAATTTAAATACTGCAACTTTAAATGCTACAACTTTAAATGCTACAACTTTAACTGCAGGAACTTTTAATTTATTACCAAAAGGTATTATTAGTTTATGGTCAGGTCCAGCAAATGCTATACCAGCTGGATGGGTTTATTGTGATGGTAATAATGGTACACCTGATCTTCGTGGAAGATTTGTAGTCGGTGCCGGTCCTGATTATGGTGTAGGACAAACTGGAGGTAATTCAACAATAACTTTAACAGCTGCTCAAATGCCTGCACATACACACGGGTTGCATACTAATAATGCTTGTTTTCATAATGGTGGTTGTGATACAAGAAATACATTAGATAATTCACAAGGTGTTAATTGGAATACTGAATCTGCTGGAGGTAATCAACCAGTTGATATTCGTCCACCATATTATGCACTTGCATATATAATGAAAACTTAATATATAATATTTATTTTTTTCTAATATAAAAATATAATGGATACTTGTTATATTATTAGTTTAATAATAGTTATATTATTAATTATTTTTTATTTTATAAATACATCAGAATATTTTGCAACCGATTTAGAAAGTATTGCAAATATTGCCAGTGTATATAGTACAGGAGAAATGAAATTGACTAATTTAACTGTTGCACAAAATTTAGATATCAATGATAGTGTAAATATAGGAAAAAATATTAATATAGGACAAAATGTTAATATTAGCGGTAGTTTAAATGTAATACCAAAAGGTGTTATTGTTGCTTGGACTGGTGTGACACCACCTGAAGGATGGTTATTATGCGATGGTAAAAATGGAACACCTGATCTTAGAGGCAGATTTGTTTTGGGTATAGGTAAAGGTGAAACTTTAACAGAAAGAACTTTAAATGAAAAAGGAGGTTTTGAAAAAGTTGCTCTCACGGTTGATGAACTTCCTGCACATAGTCATTCACATAACTTTTATAATGCTGGATTAGACCATAAAGGTCATTGGACTGAAGGTCAAATTAAAAGTAATGATAGAGGTACTTTTAATTCACAAACTAATGAAACAGGCGGTAATCAGCCACATGAAAATATGCCACCATTTTATGCTCTTGCCTATATTATGCGTGCTATATAAAAATTAATTATATAAATTTTTATTTATCTAACATTAAAATATAAATGGAAATAATTTATATTTTAATAGTCTTAGTATTTTTATTAATATATTTGGGTAATTTTTTAAATAAAACAGAAAATTTTGCCACTGATATAGAAGCAGTTGCAAATGTTGCAAGTCTTTATAATACTGGAAATATGACTTTAACTAATTTAAATGTCACTGGTAGTTTAAATGTAGTACCAAAAGGTGTTATTGTTGCTTGGACTGGGTCAGCGCCCCCTGATGGATGGTTATTATGTGATGGTAAAAATGGAACTCCTGATTTAAGGGGTAGATTTGTTTTAGGTCAAGGTAAAGTTGAAAATACTGCCAATAGCTATACTGATTGGGGTGCAACATCTTATGAAAGATCATATACTTTTAACTTAAATGAAACTGGTGGTTCAAATAAACATGCATTAACAGTTGATGAATTACCTGTTCATAATCACGAAATGGAAGTTGCTGGAAATCATGTACATGGAATGGGTGGTTCAATTAATTCAAATATGACAGGAAGTAGTTATCATGACAATGTATATAGATCAAGAGGTGGTTATAATACTGATGAAGCAGGTAACCATAAACATCTTATTGATAATACAGGAGGTAATGTACCCCATCCGAATATACCACCATATTATGTACTTGCTTACATTATGCGTGCTGTATAAAAAAATTAGTTATTCTTTCCACCTTTACCACGTCTCCAATTACTAGATACTTTTTTATCTGAATTATCATCATTAATTGGATTTACTTTTTGTTTTTCATCAAATGATTGTTCTTGTTTTACATTATGATTTCTATTATTATAATGTTTCTTATTTCTCTGTGGTTGTGTTGGTTTTAATTCAAAATTAAGAATTTGGAGAAGAGTTTTACATTTACCCCATAAAATTGGATTATTTGTTTTAGTTCCTCTTACCATTAGTACTTTGAGAAGTGTATTAGTATCATAATCACTTAATTCTTCTTGATCAAGTTCAAAAATTTCTTCATAGTCAAAATCAATTACACTTTTATTATTTTTAATTTTATTAATTTTTTCAGTAACTGTTTTTATATTTTCAACTAGCATTTCTTCTTCATCTGATTCAGATGAACTTTCTTCTGTTTCTGATTTTTGTGATTCTTCTTCAATATTTACATCTTCATGTTCATCTTGTTGTTCATTATCGTCAGTAACTTCTGCCCATTTTGCTTTTTCTGAAAGTTTATCAACAGTTTTTTTTCCTTTTGTTTGTTCTTCTTTTTCTTTTACAACTTTAGTTGTTTTTTTAACTTCTTTTTTTTCTTTAATATCGGGTAATTTATTTTCTTTAACAACAGTTTCTTTAGTTTCTTTTACTTTTTCTTCTGTTTTAGTATTTTTTTTAGGAGGCATATTATAAATATTTATTATTTATAATATCTTAAATGTATTTAAATCAATTTTTTTTACCTTTTTTAGTATTTTTTTTAGTTCTAGATAATTGTTTTTCTTCAGCATATTCCTTCTTAAGAAAGTTTACATCTTGTCTAAGTTTTTTATAATTTTGTTCATTCCATTGTGAATAATTGGCAATTAAATTTGTTCTTTTAAGAACTTTAAGAGTACCGTGTTTTTTACTGGCTTTTTTAAGAGATTTTTGTCTTTCTTGTTTAGTATCTTTAAGTGAATAACCAAAATTTGATAAATGAATTTCACTACCTAATTTAGGTAAAGTTTTAGGACCTTTACCAGGTTGACCTACATCAGTAACCCAAGTTGCTGGCATTCTTGATTGTTTAACACTAACTTTTTTACCTGATTTAAGAGTTCTAGTATGGGATTTTTTAACAGATCCTTTTCTTAAAATTTTGCCTTTTTTACTATTTTTTTTTTCTACCATATTTATATATTAAAAAAAGATATTTTAACAAAATAAGAATTTATTATAACTAAAATTTCCGCCATATTGTATATTTTTTCTGTTATAATAATAGAAAGCAAAAATAGTAGTTAAACCAACTATACTAAATTGAAATAATTGAGTTCGACTTATTTCATTTTTCATTATTATATTTTTTGTATTTTTATCTATTTCTGAATCTCCAGATATTCTATTTTTTTTTATTTCAATTTCTCTTTTATAGAAGTAAAAAAACAATATACTCAATAATATAATAATATTAAATTGTAAATCAACTTTAGTTGTTAATAAATAGAAGAAGTAAACAATAACAGTATCTCCAAGTAATTTGGTAATACTACTATTTCTATCAAATACTGATAATAATACCAAAATAAATATAAAATTAATAATGTGATGAGCATTTCTATTTCCGCTTATATATTCTCTTAATTGTTTTCCTACTAAATCAGTTGAAAATGTATTTAACTGAATAATATATATATATGTTAAAACATATATAATATCAAAAATATTTTCAGAATTCATTTATATATATTTATTAAATAAAAATATTATTTAATAATCTTCTCCAAATGAAACGACTTCTTTACCATAATCATGAACATAGACAGTATGTTCTAATTGTGAACTATAACTATTTTTAATATCGCATAATGGTGGATATTCATTGACTATACCATTTTTAACAAGTTCATTTATAGCTGATTTATACCTAATTCCAAAATTATTAAATAACCAACGAGAACAAAATGGTAATGTATTATATGTATTTTTAATATAATTTAATAATTTAGCAGATATATCTAATTTAAAATTTACTTTATTATAATTTTGTTTGAGTGAATATAAATTATTATTTTGACTATCTGTTGTGTAATTTCCTGTTCCTGTGCTAGCAAATGTTTCAATTGCATAGCATTCGCCTTCTTTTATACGCATTGTTTTAATAAGGGGATTTTCATTAGGTTTACATAAAATTAAAGTTCCTGCATGAATTGTATATTGTCTAATATTATGACCACCTAATGTTCCAACTGATTTAATATTATATGTTTTCCCATCTAATTCTATTTCATAACTCGAAATTACTTCATCTATTACTTTGGAAATATCATTAACATAAGTATCAGGGCCTAACATTTTAATAGCCGACCAAGTTGCATCTTTTGTTGCTTCAAGTAGTGGTAAATATTTTGGATTATATGCAAGTGTAAACGCAGAATCAATAATTCTTCCATTAACATGTGTACCATAATCGATTTTAACAACATCGTCAAAATTAAGGATTCTATCATCAGTAGGTGAGGCTGTATCGTGAGCAATACAATTATTAATAGAATATCCAATAGGAAAACCAATACCAGCCTTTAGATTATTTTGTCCAAAATTATCAGTTACTGATTTTTCTATAAAATTACATATATCAAATATTTTCATTCCTGGTTTAATATAATTTTGTAATTGATATCTTACAATTTTATGACATTCAGCAGCTTTTCTTAAATCATTAATAATATCAGAATTACTATATTGAATATTTTTATTAATATCTTTATTATGATGTCCTATATTTAAAGATGGTTTAAAACCATTATTATTTAAATTTTGAAACTCTGGTATTTTTGTTAAATTATTAATATTTATCATTTATAGATATTTAAATACTATTTTTTAAATATGTTTATATAAAAAAAATATAATAAAATTATATTATATAAATGTCTGTCTTATTAATTATTTATTCGTGCAAAAAATATTCATTTTTACATCAAGATTATATAAAAAAATATACAGAATTAGGATATGACGTATTTATTGTCTATGGAGTTCCAACAATAGAAGAACAGTATTTAATTAATTTTAATGAAAATATTATTAAATTAAGATGCAAAGATAATTTTGAAGATCTTCCTTTTAAAACATATGCATTATTAAAAATGTTTTTGAATGAAGAAAAATTTCAAAAATATGACTTTTTAATAAAAATGGATGATGATACTGAATTAAATATACATCATGATGTATTTGTAAAAAGTCCACTATTTGAAAATAATTATTTTGGTCAACAGCTTATAAAATCACAACCAATGTTACATAATTATCATTTTGGAAAATGTTTTAGTAACGAATTAAATTCTAAATTATACGATTTGGAAATTAATTTAGAATGGGGAGCTGGATTTTTTTATGTTCTTAGTCGTAATGCAATTAATTTAATTGTTGGAGATATTCGTGGATATTCAGATTTATTAAATGAAAATTTATATGAAGATATGATGATTGGATATATAATGTCAAATAATAATATTGAATTTGTAGAAATGAATAATAAAAATATTATTACAAATTTACCAAGACCACGTATATTATCAATTCAAATTAATTCTAATAATACAAAAGTATATACAAATATTTCTAATATTAATAAAATAAAGAAAATTACATATAATTATGGAAATGATGAAGATATTGATAATAAAATTCAAAGAGAAATTGAAATTAATTCAGATATTAATAATAAATTAGAAGAATTAACAAAAAAAATAAATGATATTAATAAATTAAATAATTCAACTATTAATAATTCATCTATTAATAATTCATCTATTAATAATTCATCTATTAATAATTCATCTATCAATAATCCATCAAGTCAATCTAATACATCAGCCATTAAAAAAAATAATGTTGTTCAAAGAAATATTCAAAAATCGAATACAGCAAAAATAATAAAAGTACGAAAATAAAAAAAATTGAATTTTTCAATTACATATTGATATATGAATATAAATGACATTATAATATGGAGTCTGATATTTTGGGTGATAATATCGGATTTAATGAAAATTTAGAAACTGAATTTAAGGAGTTTACATTAAAAATTGACCCTGAAATTTATTTTGATAATAATGAAATTAAAAAAATGATTACTGATGTAGATTTGGATTATGATAAGTTTAATACGATGATTTTTGATAATATTCATCACTATTTTAAATATTATCTACCTAAATATATATCAGTCTTTGGTACATCAACATTGAAAAATGCTGATATGTATTTTGGTGTTAATGATTATGGAGAAATAACAGGAATACCTTTTTTTGGAACTTTATCTGCAGAATATTTACTTGAATTTCTTGATTCAATTAAATTATTTATTACTATTGATGATGGTAATATTACACTAGACGAACTTTTATCAAATATTAAAATAGAAGTAATCCCTCTTCAAAAGGATATTTATAATTTAGATGATAATGTTGAGAATATTATTAATGATTTTTTGGCTAAAAAAAAGCTATATGAAAAAGATTATTTTGCAAGTTTACATGAACGTCGTATGTGGAAAGAAAAAATGGAATATTATGTAACTGGTATTCGTGATTATTTTACTAAAAAAGAATATCGTCTATTGGTTGCAAATTTTATTCGGGAACAGCCAGATTTTGATAAATATCTTGATATTATTAATCTACTTGAATCAGATGCTTTAATTGAAATTTCTGGATTTTCTGAAATTGCATTCCGTAAAACTAATAAAAATGATGTTATTCATTGGATTACAGAATTTAAAGATTTAATGATTGACAAGCTAAAGGCAATGCGACCCATACGAGTACCCTATTTTTCTTACACAAATAATGTATATAATCAACAATTATCTCTTCTGACAAATTTGCGTTATCGTTTTTGTCAAAATTTTGAAGAAATTAATTATTATATGATTAAAATTTCATTGCCAACTAATATTTCAAATAATATTTATTATAAAGTTGCAGATAATTGGATTAAAAAAACACGTACAATTGTTTCTGGCGCTCCTGGATGTATTTAAGTTTAATTTTATTTATAATTATAATTATACTATAATATAATGCCAATTGTAAAAAAGGAACTAATTAATAAAATTATTAATAATGAATTATGGATAAGTGATATATTTGTAAAAAATTTAAAAATAAATAAAAATCGTTATTCAAAAATTCATATTGTAATGCATGACGAATATAATTGTTTAGATGTAATACTTTTAAAAATAATTAGTAATACAAAAACAAATACTCCAATTACTATTAAAGTAAATGAAAAACGATTATTAAATTCAGAAATATTGTTAAGTAATGATTGGTATACATATAATTTTATTGATTTGAATATTTATGGTATGATGCGTAATATTGAAATATATCCAATTAATTTTATTGATACTATTTATTTAGAATCTATACCACGTAATGATAATATTTTTAATTTTAATAATATGAATATAGATTCAAATAATATAACTTATAAAAAAAACTCGAAATATAAAATAGCAATCATTTCTAATGAATTTACTTTTAATAATTTTGATTTAGAATTTGATTGTGATTATATAACAAATAATTTTGATATCATTAATAATCTAAATATCGATAATTATGATTTTTTAGTATGCGAGTCAACATTTAGAGGATTAGATGGTTCTTGGGCAAATCATTTTACAAAATATGATAATAATATATATGGAAAAAATTTATTGTTACTAGTAGATAAATTTAAATCAAAATCAAAAAAAACAATTTTTTATAATAAAGAAGACCCAATATTTTTTGATATTTTTTATAATGTATCTACTATTTTTGATATTGTAATAACAACAAATAAAGAATCTGTTCCTAAATATAATAATTCAAAAGTATTATCATTCCCATTTATAATAAATCCAATTATACATAATCCATTAAATAAAACTTGTGATAAATTTGCAGCATATCCTGGAACTTTTTATAATTTTTTTGAAAATAGAAAGAGTTCAATGGAATTAAATTTAGAAAAATTAATTAATATTAACAATATTGATATTTATGATAGATATTATATAAAAAATAAATTTATTGATCAGACAAATCAATTAAAAAAACCAAATATTGAATATAAATTTCCTTCCAGTTTTAATAAATTTATAAAACCAAATTTGAATCATATTCAAGTAACTGATAATGTATATAAAAAATATAAATTTATTATTAATTTTAATACTGTTCAGGATTCAACAACAATGTGTTCTAGAAGAGCAATCGAATGTGCTGGATGTGGTACAAATGTAATTTCTGATAATAATAATGCATTAATAAAAATATACAAAGATAAAATAATTTATTTCGATAATATAAAAAGTATAGATGATTTGAATATTATAGAAGATATTAATTTATATTTATATTATAAGACTCATTTAAATTTAACAATACATCATTTATTAAACTTAATATTTGATAAAAGTCAATCAAAAAATGATATTATTATTATTAAAAATAATAAAACAAAAATTTCATCAAACATATTAAATAAAATTACATTTATTAATTATGATAAATATTTAATTGAAGATAAAGATAAATTTGATGATTTTCATAAATTATTTATTTTAGATGAAGAACATTTTTATGATGAAAAATATATTGAAAAACTATGTTTACCATTAAATTATACTAATAATAATATATTTATTACAAATAACAAAAATGATTACTTTAAAGAAACAAGTAAAGATTATATAAAAAATATTTATTTGGAAAACAAATATACAACAAATAATAAAATTTTTATAAATAATAATTTAAAAGATTTTTATAAAAATCCATTTGATATTGAAAAATATGAGAATACAGATATTAAAATATTTGAGAATGAATTATATATTTTTGCAATTTATAATGAAAATATTTTTGATATTATAAATGAATTAAATAAAGTAGAAGAATATAAAATAAATTTATATATATGGTCTAAAATTTCAATTAATTTAGATAATGTTAATTTTAATATTGAATATATTGTCGATGATACTATTAATGAAAAATTTGGTTTATTTATCCTAATTAAAAATATTATAAAAAAAATAAATATTAATAAAGTTATTATAATAAACAAAAGTACTGATTTTAATAAAATTATAAATCAATTAAGTGAACAATATGACTTTTATGGTATGTATTATAATGATAATTTTGATATTATTACAGATACTTTTTATATAATAAATTCAAAGATTTTGATTGATAATAATGAAATATATTATTTAAATAAGATGTATATAGATTATTTCTATGAATGGTTTTTATTTATAGTAAATGAAAAATATAATATATCAAAAAATATTACTAATAATGTAATAAGAGAAAATCCATCGTTTATAAAAGATGAGTTATTATATAATGAGTTTAGTTTATATTAGAATTATCATTTCTTAAATTGTTTCTTTCAATTATTGTATTTTTCAAAACTGCATTAGGTGTATTATAATTATTCATATAATTTAATAATGCATTTGTATCTTTTGGAAAACATAATCCACCGTATGATATATTGCCATCATTTCCTGGAACATTTGTATGCATTGGATTAATCCAATTATTTTTTAACATTAATTCTTTAACATTATTATAGTCACAGTTATTTTTTTGACATAATAAAAACATTTCTGTAAAAAATTGTATTTTAACAGCATAAAATGAGTTACAAAATAATTTCATAGATTCTGATTCTAATGATGAACATAATGATATTTCTGCATTTGTATAGTACTCTTTGTAAAAATTAATTAAATTCTTTATTTTAATTTCATTAATTTTATTTGGGATACCTATAACTATATGTTTTTGGTTATGAAAATCTTCGAATGCAGTTTTTGCTGATAAAAATTCTGGATTATGTACTATAATTAAATTTTCATATTTTTGTTTTAATTTATCTGTTGTTTCTGGTTCTATTGTTGATTTTATTACAATAATACCTTTATAATTATTTTTGTTTAATAATTCGCATGTTTCATATATTGCTGATTTATCAAATTGTTTTAAATTTTCATTATATGGTGTAGGTAATGCTAAAAATAGTATATCTGAATTTAAACATTCTTCAAATGTACCAATGCCTCCATCTTTATATTTATCATAAATAAATAAACTTTCTTTTAATTTAAAATTATGTTCTAATAAGCTTTTCATAATCGCATTCCCTACAAAACCTAATCCAATTATTGCTATATTTTGTACCATTTACTTATATTAAAAATAGATTTTAAATATTTAAGTACTATCGATAAATTATTAGAATTATTATATTATATAATTTTATTATGGAAGAAACCAATACAAATAATATATATCTTTTACAAAATTTATTAATGGTTAAAAAGAAAAAGATAAATGTTCAAGATAATAAAAAAAATAATAATATAACATTATTAAATAATAAAAAAGATTATATATTAGAAAATGAAGATGAAAATATTAAAAAATTTACAATTAAAGAGGATATGCCACAAAAAAAGAATATTATTAAAATTATAAAAGATGAATCAAAAAAAAAAGAAATTATAAATAATGTAAATCCAAAACTTTTTAAAATACCACAAAATAATTCTGATATTAAAATAATTGGAGAGAAAAAATCATTTAGTATACAAAAAACTGTTAATTTAGATAAATCAATATTAGATGATAATACTGATAATTCCATAGAAATAAAGGTTATATCATATGTAGATATAACTGATATAAATAAAAATGTTATTTTAAAAAAGGAGGAAGAAACTATACAGCCATTAACAATCGTAAAACTTTCTACTTATAAAGATCCACAAAATATATCAAAAATATTATTACAACCAGAACCAGAAAATTATTTAAGAGGTCCAGAGATTAAGCAAATTGAATATTATAAAAATAGTAATATAAATAAAGTCCAATTACAACCAATTATTCAAGAAGATGATTATAAAGGTCCTGAAATAAAACAAATTGAATATTATAAAAGTGGTAATATAAATAAAGTACAATTGCAACCAATTATTCAAGAAGATGAATATAAGGGTCCTGAAATAAAACAAATTGAATATTATAAAAGTGGTAATATAAATAAAGTACAATTAAAACCTTCTGTTCAAGAAGAAATAAAAGGTCCTGAAATTAAACAGATTGATTATTATAAAGATGGTAATATAAATAAAGTACAATTACAACCAATTGTTCAAGAAGAATATAAGGGTCCTGAAATTAAACAACTTGATTATAATAAAGAAATCAATATAAGTAAAGTATTATTAAAACAAAATAATAATGAAGAAGAAAATAAAGATTCAGATATTAAACAAAATAAGGGGCTTGAAATTAAACGTCTTGATTATGATAAAGAAGGTCATATAAACAAAGTAATACTAACTATTCCTGATTTGAATAAAAAATATAATAATGAATCAGAAATAGAAGTAAAAAAATATACTATTAAATTACCAGCCCAACAGAATAAATCAAATTCTAATATAACAAAATACAATTTAAGCAAATTGAATACAAATAAAGATTATAATTTTATATTAATTTATATTTCAAACGAATTTGAAATGACAGAAAATGATTTATTTTGGTTGATTAAATTTACTAATTATCTTGTTTATAATAATAATTTTATAAATTTAATTTCAAATAATTCCATTATTAAACATATTTATGAAAATTTATATATTAAATCAAAAATAAAATTTTTAAATTATTCAAATGATTTAACAGATAGATATGAGTTTTATAAAGATATATTTATATTTGATTATAAAGAGTATGATAATATGTACAATAATATAATATATTTTTGTAATAAATCAAATTTTAATAAAATATCAAAAATAGCTAATTATAATAAAATATATACTAATTCTCTACAAATTAAAACAAGTTTATATAATAAAGAAAATGTTAAACATATTAAATTTATGAATTCATATTATGATTTTAAAAATTTATCTCTAAATGAGAATTTAGTAAATTTATTATATATATGCAATGGGAATGATGAAGATATATTATTAAAATTAATTGATATATTTATAAAAACATCAAACTCTAAATTAATATTAACATTATGTTCTTGTAAATTTATTAATTCGCATATTTATTCTAATAAAATTAACTATTTTCTAAAACATACTAATATTAGATTTAGATTAGGTCTAAATTATTTAGATTATTGTAAAGAGATAAACTTGGCAAACTTTGTACTAATATTGAATTACGATGAAGAAAAATATAAGGAAATAAAACAATACAAAAAAACAATAATTACTAATCAAAAAATAAAATATTTATATACTACCATAAATTTTAAAAATGAAAATTCATTATATGAATTATTACAAAATATTAAACATTATGATATAGTTTCTTATTTTAAAAATAATTTTAGTATAATGTATTTAAGTAATACTGGAATTTCAAAAAATATATCTGGATATACTATACGTACTGATAATATTTTAACAAATCTAAATAATTATAAAAAAACTTTATGTTTTGTTAAACCAGAACAAGAATTAGTACAAGGTAATTTAGAAATATATTACGAAAATAATAATATATATATATACTTAAATGTCTCCAATTATGAAGAAGAATTAACAAATTTTATTAAATCTAGTAAAATAAAATTAATATGGTCTGCAAGTGATAATTATAATGGTTTAATATCAGCAAAACTTGGTAAATTATTTGGAATTAAATCATTTTATGAAATAAGAGGATTTTGGCATTTATCACGCAAGTCAGAACCAAATAATAATTTAACTGAAGATTATTATATAACATATGAAGAAAAAGAAAAGCAAGCTTCACAAAATAATGATTATGTAATATGTGAAAATAGAATTATTCAACAATATTGTCTAGAAAAATTTAATATAGAACCTAAAAAAATATTAATACTAAACAATGGTATTAACTTTCCTGATAATTATACACCAATATATTCTAATTTAAATAATAAAAAACTTGTATTTGGATATATCGGTTCAATAGTTTCATACGAGGGTCTTAAATATTTAATTAAAGCAATACATATATTAGGAAATTTATTTGATACTAAATTATTAATCATTGGTGGTGGTAATACATTAGATTCAACTAAAACAAAACAAGAATTAGACGAGTTAATAATTGAATATAATTTATCACATAAAATAGAAATAATTAATCAAGTACCATATGATACTATTCAGAAATATTATGATTTAATAGATATTATATGTTTACCAAGAATAGATATTGAAGTTTGTAATATAGTTGCACCATTAAAACCATATGAAGCAATGATGTATGGAAAAATAATATTAGCATCATCAGTAGATGCATTAACAGATATTATAACAGATAATTATAATGGTATAATATTCGAAAAAAATAATTTAAATGATTTGATTAATAAAATAAAAAATATTATAAATAAAAACTATAATTTAGAATTAATTCAACAAAATGGATATAAATATATAGAAAGTAAAACATGGCATAATAATTTAAAAGATATTTACAAATTATGTAATAAAACTTTGTAGAATATTTTTAATTTGTAGGCTTGGATTATCCTTATAAATATTATTTTTGAATTTCATTATTAATAAGTTTTCTATTTTATTTATTAATTGATTTGTACCACCATTTTCAATTAATGTTATTGGTCTTTCTGTATTATTTCTAAGAGTAAAACAAGGAACAGATAAATGCGTACTTTCTTCTTGAATACCACCACTATCTGTTATTATATATTTTGCATTTATTTCCAAACAGATAAATTCTAAATATCCTTGTGGTTCGCATAATAATATGTTCTTCGAAACATTTAATTTCTCCAAATTTTTTTTTGTACGAGGATGTACTGGAAAAATTATATTATCACATAAATTATTTAAATCATTTATAATAATTTCTAATTGTTCTAAATTATCTACATTGCTTGGTCTATGTAATGTAACCAAAATATAATTTTTATTTTCATATCCTAAATTAATATTTGCTTTTGTTTCTATTGCTTTTTCTTTAAAAAATTCTAAACATTCAATCATAGTATTTCCAACTAAATACACATTATTTAGAATACCTTCTTTATTTAAGTTTTGAATACCATTTGGTTCAGTAACAAAAAAATAAGTACTAATATAATCTGTTAAAATTCTATTTACTTCCTCAGGCATACTTAAATCATTACTTCTTAAACCAGCTTCAATGTGGGCAATTTGAATTCCTAATTTATATGCAGCCAAAGCAGCTGCTAATGTACTGGTAACGTCTCCAAAAACAATAATTAAATCCGGAGTTTCATCATAAAAAATATTATATAAATTATCACGTATTTCACTTATTTGACCGATATTAGATAATGTCAATAAGTCAAAAATTACTTCATGTTTATTATTAAGGTATTTATTATTATTAATATATAATTTATTATCTATATCTCCTGCTCTGGATTTACTTTTTAGTTCAAAATGTATATTTGGTTTTGGAAATCCAAGTTGTTCAAAAAATATTTTACTCATTTTCTCATCAAAATGTTGCCCAGTATGTATTAATTTAAGTTCAAAATCATTTTTAAGTGCATTATAAATTGGGAATGCCTTCATAAAATTAGGGCGTGCTCCAACTATTAAATATATCTTTTTCATTAAATTAATATAATAATATAAATTTAATCATATAAACCTAAACTTTTTTTTGCGGATCCTTTTCTGTCAGAAATAAATGTTTTGAATCCTTTTTCTATATCATCCATATTTAAAATTCTTCTTTTATCATCAGGTTCAAATACAATTCTTTTAGAATGAGCAATTTTACATTTTAAAAATAATGTTTCTATATCACCTCCATAATTTGGAAAATTTTCTTTATTTTTTTTAAAGAATTCTTCGTATTGTTTTAATTTTTCAGAATCATCTTGAAATTCTAATTTCCATTTATCGGCATTTAATTTTACTTCAAAAATTTGTCTTAATTCTTCACCTGTATATCCATCAATATCGTATCTAAATGTAAATCTTCTCTTAAGACCATCATTCATACTAAAAAAACATTTATCAAGTGATTCTTTATAACCAGCAATGATACATAAGAAATCACGTTTTTCTGTTAAATTTTGATTAAGTGTATCTAAACATTCTTTGGAAAAACTATCACGACCTTCTTCATGACCTAAGGCATACGCTTCATCAATAAACATAACGCCACCTTCGCAGCTATTAATAACTTCTTGTGTTTTAACTGCTGTTTGACCAAGATATTTTGCAATAAGATCAGAACGTGTTACTAATTTAAATGTTCCTTTACTAAGAACGCCCATTGCTTTATATACTTTACCCAAAATTTTACCCAATTCTGTTTTACCAACACCTGGGGGACCGGTAATTACTGTATGTAACATATCGGTATTTGATGTAATTTTACCAAATCCATCTTGTTCATATTTGACATTAAGACCTTGTAAAAAGAATAAAATTTGATTTACCATATTTTCTTTTACTTTTTTCATACCAACCATACTTTTTAATTCACTAAGTGGATTAACTAATCTACATAGGATTTTTAAATCCATACCATTAAAGTGTGTATTTTTCTTGCAGTGATATGTTTTTCCTAATTCAATTATATCATTAATATCTTTAATTTCGGTAATTCTTGCAACATTTGTAAATACCTCATCTTGTTTTTTATTTTTATGATCACATAAAGGATTAGGACATTTATTATCATTTACTTTATTATTATCTGGTTTAGGAGGTTGAAGTCGATTATTATTTGGGTTTCTAGTATTTTTAAATAAATCATCTAAAATTAAAATAACATTTAAATTTTCATCTCCACTATCGTCAGATGAACTACTTCCATCGTCTGTTTTTGGTCTTGTTGATGATTCTCTTTTTGGTCTTTTATTGGGAGTTGTTAAAGGGCCTTTTGTTGATACATAGAAATTTTTTCTTTTTCTTGTTACCTCGTTCATAAACATAATGATTTATATTATTATTTTTTTAAATATTATTTTCTAGTTTTTTTATTCTTTTATCTAAATTATTAAATATTGATTGAAGTTTATAATCTATTAAGTCGCTAATTTCTTTTTTTGTTAAAACACTATTATTATCTTTAATAATATTATTTTTTATATTAATCCCATATTCAACATCTATTGGTTCATAGGTTATTTTATTATGAAAATTATGTATATTGCCGCATAATGGTTTTTTTATAGTAATATTACTACTACTATCAATACAATTTACTAAAATATTTGGTATTAATACATTGTCACTATCTATACCAGTTATTTTATCAGCAAAAATATTTTTTAATATTCCAATATCTCTTTTAATATCAGTAATTTTATTTTCTTCTTCAAGTTTTATATTATTATTATTTTTATTTTTTTTAATTAGTTTATTATTTTTATTAATGTAAATTTTAGGTATATTATTCATTATATTTATTTATAAAGAAAATTTTTTAATAAAATTACTTTTATTAATTGTTTCAATTCCTAATTCATTTGCTTTGTCTAATTTTGAACTTGATTTTTCATTATCAGCATATACAACAAGAGTAGTTTTACTTGATACACTTGTTGATACTTTACCTCCAGCATTTTCTATTTTTTCTTGTAAACCACTATCTCTAAAACCAGTAAAAACAATTTTCATATCCTTAAAAGATATTTTATTATCTTGTTTATTCTCTTTTTTCTTTTCTGTTATTGCCTTATCAATATGAGATAAATCGTATATTTTTTTTAATTGTTTATAAAATATTTTAAATTTATCCAAATTATCAACAAATTTATCAGTTGTTATATCACTAAATCCATCAATATTCTTTATCATTTCTTTTAATTTTTCATTATCAGAAATATCTAATAAATTTGGTATTTCTCTAACAATTTGTTTAATTTTTCTTTCGCCAATACCTGTACCAAAGACATGAGATGCAGCCATTAATTTATCTAAAGTAATTTTTTCCATTACTTCATCTATATTATCAAATATTTTATCAATACTCTTTTTTCCAAGACCTTCAATATCTGCTAAATCATCTCTATCTGCATCTAAAATCTTGATAATATTATCAAAGCCTTCTTCTACTAATTTATTTAAAATACCAATACTAATATTTTTAACTCCAAGTACAGAGAAAAAATAATCCATTTTCTTTGCTTTAATTACATTTAAATATTGGCTTTTGTTAAGATTTTTTACCATAATATTCACATGATTTTTATCCCATACATATTCTGTATCTGGCATTTTTGGTTTATCTGCAGGTTTTACTACTTCCATAATATGTGGTATAACATCACCGCTTCTTATAATTTTAATAATAGAACCAGGGCCCAATTTATTCTCTTCAACAAATTTTGCATGAAATGCAGTTGCATAAGTAATAGTTACACCGACTAAATTAATTGGATTAATTTGTACTTTTGGTTTTAAATATCCATCCATAGATGCTTCCCATATAACATCAACAACCATTGCTTCTGCAAATTGATCTGACATAATTGCTTTAAAAGCAAATCCATAATCTGGATTACCAGATGAATGTTCATATGCTCTACTTGAATCAAATACAACAATACCATCAACTTCATATTTTGAATTTTTTCTTCTTTCTTCGAGATATTTAGATAAATTATCATTAGTTAATTTATCATAATCATACATTTTATATGGTACTACTTTTTTGATTGGTTCAAAATTATCAAGATATTCCATTTGTTCATTTTGTTTCATAGTAGGTGTTATAACAGTATAACCAATAAATTCTACTAATTTAGATAAACTTTTATCTACTTTTTTTGCATTAACAAAACCAGCAACAGCATTACGTGCATTTTTAAATTTATCTTTTACTTTTAGAAAATTTGCTTTTGATAAAATTAATTCACCTCTAATACTAACATCATTTTCTAATTCAAGTAAATCATCTAAATTTGTTACATATGGGATTAAATGTGAAATATCTTGACCATATTCTCCGTCTCCTCTTGTATATAATCTTGCGTCACCAAGTTTATTAATATATAATTGAGCAGAGATTCCATCTAATTTATCTGATACAATATAAGGACCCTTATAATCTTTTTTCCATTTATCTAATTCTTGTGTTGAAGGTTTAATTTTATCTAAACTTCCCATTGGAAAAGGTAATTTAACTTTTTCTTTTGAATCAATTGGAGCACCAATCTCATTTAAAAATGGATTATTTGGATCTTTATCTTCTAGTTGTTCTTTAAGAAAATCAAATATTTCGTCACTAACAAGAGATTCACCTTCATTGTAATAAACAACAGATAAATCTCTTAGAATTTTTTCAAGTTTACTTGTTTCAATATCATCAATATATTCTTGTAAATTAAATGTTTTACTATTTAATTTAGTTAAAAACTCTTTAGTGGTCTTACTTACTGACATATATATATAATTTTATTATGAGTATTTTAAATAAAAATCAATATTTTTTAATTAATAAATAAAACTTAAATCTTCAAAATTTCCATTATACATATCAAAATAGTTCAGGAATTTTGTCCATGAACCAAATTTAATTATTATTTTTTTCATTAATGTTGGTATGATAGTTAAATATTGATTATCATCGCGAATAATTTTATTAATAAATTCTTCAACACGTTCTATATTTCCCAGTGTCATTAATTCACCTATAATATATTCAACAGCTGTATGAGTATTTAAAAATGTATCACTTAATTTAGTTATATAATTGATTATACCTTTTGTATATCCATTTATTTTACTTAATTCACAACAAAAACGATAATAATTTAAAAAGAATAAGAGTTCTTTATCATTTAATTTTTCTTTGTAATATAAATTAGTAACAAAATCAATTAATATTTTATAGAATATTCTATATTGTCTCTTATCATATCCATATTCATTACCAGTAAACATTATTCCCATATATTTTTTAAGATTTTTATGTATATTCTGAAAATGAATTTTATTTATATAAAGAGGTATAAATCCATTAATTTCTTTATTTTGAGTATTTAAATTACTTAATGTAACATAACTATAATTTGTTTGATTTTGAATTATATTTATTTGATTATTCATCAATTCAGTATAATCATTAAATGATATTATTTCATTAATAAAGTCAGTTTCTATTTTATCTGGTATAAATATCATATTATAAATATTTTTATTGCAATATATCATAATACCCATAAATGAATCATCTTTAATTTCATCAATATATGAAGATAAAGATATACTTGAATGAAAATTTTCATCTTCATCATCTTCATTAGATACTCTATTACTCCAAATTCTAACATTTTTTTTATCAGATATATTGGTATTTTTTTTAATATTTTTTATTGTAATATCATCATATTTAATTTTTGAATTATTTTCTAACATATTCAAATGATAATTATAATGTTGTTTATAAATTTCAATATCAAATGGATAATCATTATTTTCAAAATTTTCACTTAGTTTATGTTCTAAAATATTATATTTCTTTGTAAAATAATTTATTAAATATTCAGATAATTCATTAAATTTTATAATATTGCTATTATTAATATTATTTCTAGGTGTCATTAAATTTAATAAAACAACATTTTTTGTTGTTTCAATCATTCCAAGAGTATCATCAAAATATATATTATTATTTATTAAAATAATATGATCGCTTTTTATTTCTTTTTGATTTTCATAACATTTAAATTTAAAAGTGTTTCTCATTAAACAGTCATAAATTTTACTAATATGTATTTTTTCATAATAATTATTATTAGAAGTAAAATATAAATTACAATAATCTATTTTATTATTAAACAGAAGAAATATTAATTTGTAATAGAGATAATTAAGAATATGTTTATTTATTTTATTAATATCAACATAAATTAATAAAGTCATACTTAATTAATTTATTTATAAAAAAAGTAATTTTCATCTTTTTGAAGATTTATTACACATCTGATATTTCTTCTACATTTCCTTCATCTTCTATTTTATCTGCACGGATATCTTTATAATCTTTCCTGATATTAAATTCGATAATAGCTTTTGCAAACATTTTATTAACATACACTGTTTCTGGATTATTAATAAATTCATCATCTTCTTTATCTGAATTTTGACTATTAATATCGTCTAAACTCGAAACACTTTCTGAATCACTACTATCTTCAGATGTATTTGTATTTAGAGTAAAACTATCATCGTCAAACTGTATAAGTGCATCTTTATTTAATGGATATAATTTAGTCTTTTTATCAAAAATCATATTATTAAAATAATCTTTATCTTTTTCTACTTTGCCAAATAACATATCAGTATTATCATTATCTAATTTTTCAATCGTAATTAAAAATTTTTCATATATTTTTAATTTTTTTATAAGAACTTGAAAATCAGGGTCATCTATATTTTTTTCATAAAAATTATTAAATGATTGACATCCTTCTAAAAAATCATTTAAAAATGGAAAATTTTTCTCTAAAAAAGACATTTTATTTTTATTATTATCTTATTTGAGATTATTTAAATCAATTTTTTATAATTATGTATTCGCCTTTTATTCATATTTTTAATTTTATCAGGACTATTCCTTAACCTCTTTTCAAAATTAACTATTATTTCTTCATAATTTTTATTCATTAATTTTCTTTTTTTCTTATTTTCTTTTCGATACTGATTATAATATTTCATATTTGCTCCAATTAAATTAAAATTATTATTTTCTATTTTTTCTATTATTTTAATTATTTTTTTTATTTTATTTTGAACAATTCGTTTGTCAAAAGTATAATTAATAGTTGGTTTGTTTTCTGTTTTAATAATTTTTTCATTTGAACATAGGTATATGTTATTTTCCGTTTTCTTTATTTTGTCTAATAAACTTTCTACATGATTATTAGTCTCATTTATAATTAGCATATATAATTATATAATAATTATTTTATAAATAAATCAAATTTTTTAATTAATCTTTGCCTTTTTTCTTTGGCTTTTTAACTTCTTCAACTGGTTCATCGGTTTTAGCCTTTTTAGTTTTTTCTTTTGCAGATTTGACAGGTTTTTCATCTTCATCATTTTCTTCAACTGGTTCTTTTTTGCCTTTTCCTTTAACAGTTACTTTTGTTGGTTTTTCTTCTTCATCTTCAGATTCACTTTCTTCTTTAATTTCTTCTTTCTTACCTTTTCCTTTAACTGTTACTTTTGCTGGTTTCTCTTCTTCACTCTTGTCAGCTTTTTTTGATTTACCTTTTACTGGTTTTTCGTCAGCTTCATCTTTTACTTTTGATTTAGCTTTAGCTTTTGATTTTTTACCCCCTTCATCATCTGATGGTTCGTCTTCACTTTCTTCCTTCTTTTTTGATTTCTTTTTTCCTCCTTTACCGCCACTTGGAGGTGGAGTATCTTCAGAACCATCTGAATCAGAACCATTGTCTTCATCATCAAGTTCTGAGAAATTTTCATCTGCAACAGGTTCTCCAAATTTTTCAGCATATGCTTTTTGAATTAGTGAAATACATGTTGTTAGTTCATCATTTAGAATGTCAAGTGCAGACACTTCATGTGAAATTGTTAGAAATAATTTATTATATTCAGAAAATAATGCCTCAAAATCTTCTTTTGTTTTAGCTGCTGTAATTTTACTAGCAGGTGATTCAAATTTTAATAGTTGTGAAAGACCAATTAAATCTTTTTTTGATTCTTCGGTTACTTGTGTATTTTTAGTAGCTTTTTTGGACATTTTATATAATAATATATAAGTATATTCTTAAATTCTTTATTTTTCAACTTTTTATAAAATTATTTATATTTATTAATTATATATAAATGGATTATAAATATCCCCCAATATATAAATATATAATTTTATTAATTCTTATTACAACTTTTTTAAGATATTATAAGGTTATAACAAAAGAAAATTTTTTAATACTTGCAGGTATATTTACATATATGGTATTCGTATTTGATTTTATTTTAATTAGAAATCATCCTTCTCTTTTAAAAGAATCACAAGAATCCCAAGAAAATTTTGGAAATGTTGAACAAACTAATAAAAAAGTAATATATATTAAAAAAGGAAAATCAAAAAAAGACAAAAAAAAGAAAATTAAAGTAGTTAAAGAAGATGAAGAAATAAATGAAAAATTAAATGATGATGATAATTTTGCTAATGAATTAGAAGAATTAAATAAAAAAATAGAAGAAACAGATACTGATAATTTAACAGAAGAAATTCAAAGAGAATTAGATGAATTAGATTTATAAAATTTTTATGCATACATACCAATTGGTACTGTGTTTTCTACAACTTTTTTATTGTTTTGAAATCGTTCAAATGCATTTTCAAAATCAGTAATATTTAATTTTTTACGTATTGATGGATGTTCTTTAAATACTCTTTTTGAATGAACAAATTTACTATTAAGTATAAAGTTTTCAATATCACCTCCAAAGTTTTTAAAATTATCTTTATGTTTTGTGAAGAAGGATACTAAATATTTGTCATCTACATTAGAATCAAGTTTCCATTTAATATCATTTAATTTTTTAATATAGATATTTTTAATTTCTTCAGGAGTATATCCATCAATGGTATATTTAAATGGAAATCTTCTTTTAAGACCAGGATTGTAACTAAAAAATGATGTTTCTAATTGGTCTTTATAACCTGCAATAATAACAATTAATTTCTTTTTATTTTCTGAAAGATTTTGATTAATGATATCTATACATTCTTTAGAATAAGTATCAGATTTTTCACTAACACCTCCTAATGAATATGCTTCATCAATAAATAGTACACCTCCTTCAGCTTCATCAATTGCATCTTGTGTTTTACGTCCAGTATGGCCAACATATTCACCAATTAAGTCAGTTCTTTTAACTAATTTAAACTTATTAGAAGGAATAATTCCAAGACTTGAATATATTTCTGCAAAAATCTTACCTAATTCTGTTTTACCAACGCCAGGTGGTCCTTCAATAATAGTATGTAACATATTAGAAGTTCCTTTCTCAAATTCTTGCATATAATATAAAATCATTTCTAAAATTTGTGACTTTATCTTATCTAATCCAATCATATTATTAAGTCGTTCAAGAGGTTTTATTAAACGAATTAATGTATCTATATTAATACCATAATATTTTCCATTAAATTCATGTAACCCTTCTACTTTTTTTAATAACTCAAGTCCAATTTTATCTGTTTCAGCAAATGTTTTGCCTAATTTTATTAAATCAGATATATTATTTAGTTCGGTATCTATTTTTTCAACTGTATATTTTCCAAGTGTTGAAAAATCATATTGAGTATTTGCATCTTGATCATCATTATTTATATTTTCTGACTCTTTTTTTTTCATTCCTCCAAAAATCATATTAAATGGATTAAATGGCATTGGTCCTTTATTTTGTGTATTTGGACCTTTAATTAAGATTGGTGTATTACCACCTTTTTTATTTGTATCAATTACTTTTCCTGTTTTCATATCAATAACAAAACTACTTGTCATGATACCTCCACCATTTTGCCCATTGCCTTTATTTTGGCTAAATAAGTTTTCCATAATATTATCTACCATATTAGAAATTTCTTTTTCAGCTATATTTGATTCTTCTTTCTTTTTCTTATTTGTAGTATTAGGTGAAGTACTTTCTTTTTTATCCTTTTCTTTTTCTTTATTTGGAACTATATTTTTTTCTTTTTCAGTATTTTGATTTTTTAAAAATCTAATATCTTTATATTGTTTATTAATTTTATTTTTTAAAAAATTATTGTCTTTTTCATATTGAGCCATTTTTTTTTCAATTTCATTTAATTTTTTAACTGTTTCATTTAACAACATATTTGTTGAAAATAATTGTCTATCTAAATGTTGAATGTGCATGTATGGATTGTAAGTTGGTGGTGGGTAGCCAAAATAAAAATCATTAAAAGAAGCCATTTTCTCTATACTAATAAAATATATTTTATATTTTTCAATATTTTTATTTAAAGAATTACTTTTATACTTTTATTATATTTATGCCTAAATTTATTTATCAATTATGGTTACAAGAACAGTTTTGTTTATATGAAAATATTAATTTATATTATGTCTTTCATGAATATTTATCATATAATAGTGACCAATTAGTAATTAAAAAGAAATTGAATGATTATAATAAAAAGTTTGATTTATATCTTGAAACTATTACTTATAACAAAAATAATAATACTTTTGTATCAAGTAGCCAACAAGTTTTTACTATTGATAATATTACTTTTTTAAATAATTTTTCTAAAAATAATTATGTTAAACCTACTTCTGTAAAAATTATTGATAAAATAGATATTAAAAAACCAGTTATTCATAAAGTAAAAGTAGTCGACTATGAAACAAATAAACAAGTACCTGAACCAAATAATAAATTAAAGGAAGATGAACTAGTAGAAATGGAGGTAGATGAAAATAAATTAAAAGAACTAGAAAAAATGATAGAAAATATGGAAAATTTAAAAGATGAACAATTAGAAACTCTTCAAAAAGAAGAAGAAATTCTCCAAAAAAAAGAAATGGAAGAAAGAAAAAATAAAATGCAAAATAGAGTTCGTGATGATAAAAGGAAGGAATTACGAAATATTTATGAAGCAGATAAAAGATTATATTTAACATTTGTTGAAATTATTAACGAAATTAATAAAATTGTTGAAAACAAAAAAAATAATATAATTGATACAAGAAAAAACTATGAATTAACAAAAGCTGAATTAAAAGCACGCATTATTACAAATAATAATGATAATTTTGAAATTCCAGTTATGTTTGCACATAAATTTCCAATTTTTGATTTTCTAGATAAGCAACAACTTTTAAATCATGAGCAATCATTTTTAGCATATAAAATTATTTATTATACTAATTATGAAACTCAAACTGAATCACGACGCTTTTTTGGTAATCAAATTTATTTATTAAATGATGATGAAGAAATCATTTATAATAAAGAATTTACTGAAGACGAAAAAATTTTAATTGATACATTTAAAAAACAATTATCAGATAAAAAAATAGATATTGATAAAATAATATCAAACAAGATAGGGGAAACAAAATATTTACTTAAAAAACCATATAATAAAAAAGATAATGATTCGGAACATAGTGATTCTGATGATTCAAGTGATTCTGATGATTCAAGTGATTCTGAAGATAATAATATAATTGTTAACTAATTAATTTTTTAAACACTTCAAAGTATCAAGATTACAATTATTGATGCTTTTAATATTTTCTAATTCTTCTTTAATATGATTTATAACAAAATAGACAGTATTAATACATTTTTGGATTTCATTTAAATCGTAATTGTCAGTTTTATTAATAATATATGAATGTAGAAATTTAATATCATTATAAAGATAATTATATACAATATGCTGTTCATAACATAATTCTGTTATACATTTTTCTTTAAAAATATATTTGCATTTATAGTTATGTTTACAAAATTTATATGATGAACGGGGTATAACATCTAAATCTAAATTTTTGTTTGTTTCTATTACTGATAGACCAAATTTTTCTTGTAAATATTTTGTTGAGTCTAATAACCATAATAATTTTTTTACTAAATCTTCTTTGGAATCGGATAAATTTTTTAAATTATTCTTAAGATGTTTAGTAATAACATATTGATATTCTAAAATTTTTGCAACCTTTAATTCCTCAAATTTTAAATTAACTATTTCATTAATAGTAACAACACGATTATCCTCATTGTTTTCTTTATTTAACTTTATAGAAGTTTTAAGTGAAATTTTTGATTTACTTGATGACATATTAGTTAAACTATTTGTACTTGATAATAATTTTTCTTGACTAGTTGTATTACTTTTTAACAAATCTTCCCAAGGATTACTATCAACGTAAATATTATTAAAATCCAAGTCAGTCATTCCTTCTTTTTTATATTATACATATATTTTTTTAAGTTAATTATAATTATTCTTTCAAATTTTTATATTACTACTTAAAATTTTGTATATTATATTTTATTAATTATGACGCTTAGTAATGATTCTGGTCAAATTTCAAATGACTCGTTTATAGATTGGCAAGGAGAAATTTTTAATAATAGATATATTGCTCTTAAAAAATTAGGATATGGTGCTTGTGCGAGTGTTTGGTTATGTTATGATAATCAAAATGAAAAATGTGTAGCAGTTAAAATATTTAATATTGATGATTATAGTTTTGGTACATATGAAGTTGATTTATTAAAAAAAATAACTACATTGCAATCAAAATATTGTATTAAATTTATTGAATTTTTTGATAAAGATACTAATAATGGTTGTCATTTATGTATAGTTTTAGAATTAATGAAGAATTCTCTTTATAATTATAGAAAGGAAAATTATGTTAGTTTGGATGAAATTAAATTAATAGCAAAACAAACATTACAATTTTTAATAAGTCTCAATAATGCAGGATTAGTTCATACTGACATTAAACCGGAAAATATATTATTAGAAGGAAATATACCTATAGTACAAAATATTTATGATACTGTTAAAGATCCTAAATTTAAAGATGTATTATTACAAACAAAAAAAGATATGATAAAGAAAAATAAAAAAATAGATATGAAAAAAGTTGGTATAATGGCAATGAAAGAATTATTAATAAATAAATTTTTTAAAACTCAACAAAATAATGATAGTACCGATGAAAGTTGTTCTGAAAGCTCAAGTGAGGAAAATAATAATGATACTTATTTCTTTTGTCATAATTTTATAGAAAATTCAGATATTGAATCAGATAATAATTCAGATAATATAAAGTTAGAAGAAGAACAAGATATTGTATTTGATATTTTGACTACTTCTAATAATATTCAAAATATTAAAGTAACTGATTTTAATACTTGTCAGTATATAAATAAACCTGATTATGAAATCCAAACCCGCTATTATAGAGCCCCAGAAGTATTATTAGAATGTCATTTTTCTGATAAAATAGATATATGGTCACTTGGATGCACCTTATATGAATTATTAACTAGAGAAATTTTATTAAATCCAGATGATATTAAAGATTTTAGTGAAGATAGATATCATATATATTTAATTCACCAAAAAATTGGTATTTTTGACGATGAATTCTGGAATATGACAAAGAAAAAATATATTTATATTGATTCTGATGGGTTATTAAGAGGATTTAATAATATTAAAGTTACACCATTTTGGATAGATTTAATAAACAAATATGGTGAAAGTGAAAAATTATTTCTTTTTATTGATTTTCTTTTAAATTGTTTAGAAATTAATCCAAATAAAAGAAAATCAGCAAAAGATTTAATTAATCATGATTTTTTAACAAAAGAATAAAAATTTAAAAAGGATTAAATTTAAATTCAATTGTTGGGCTACCAGGAGTAAAATTGTAATTACTCCCACCGCATCCAACTGGCGAGCATGCAGATTGTATGCTACCAAAGTACATATTATTTTGATTTTTAGTAAAATCATTAATATTATTTTTATTCAATTTGAACGAATCATTAATAATATTAATGTTAATATCATCAATAATATCTTCAAGACCCTCAATTTCCATTGAAATTAATTCCATTTTGTTGTTTATTATAATAAGAATCAAAGTTTATGGGTAATACAAACATTTATAAATTTCAATTTTTTTATTATATTTTACTATCTAATTTTAATATATAAATGATTAATATTACCGATATTTTTGGGAATACTAATATAAATAATAATACCCCATTTTTAATAATATATAATTATAATTTAAAACCCTATTTACTTTTAAAGGACAAACTTGATTCTTCTTCAATAAAAAGTTATATATATAGCTTAAATTATAAATTATTAAATAAAGAATTTGAAAATAAAGGTGTTAATATCAATAAATTTTTATTAGTTTCTGATTTATTTTCTTATGAAAATGATATTATTAATAAAATATTATTAGTTAATACAAATATATCTACAATGCCTTTAGACTATGTTTCTGTTGAGTTTTATAATAGAGGTACAGTATGGGAACCAATTGGAATAAATGGATATAAATCATTAGGATTAATTTATAATAGAGGAAACGATAAACCAGAATTAAATGAAATTCCATTAATACCAACTGATTTATTAATTAGAATTAAAAATGGACCATTTATGGGTTTAAATAGTTCAACTGAATTTAAATATTTGTCAAATAACAGATATGGAACATGGATAATAGATAAATCAAAAATATCATATGAAAACAAATATTTAAATAAAGTAAATGATAAAATTAAATATATTAAAAATAATAAATATTCTAATGATTTTATAATTAAAAATAATAAAAATAAAAATATTATAATTACACATAATGAAAATCCATGGTATTTAACTAAAAATATAGTACCAATAGAAGAACCAAAGTATATTCCAATTCAAAATAATTATAATATTGTTCAAAAAAAAGAAAATTTTAATGATATTAATCCAGGAACATTATATACAATATCTGTAATTATTATTAGTATAACATTAGTAATTGTTATTTATAAATATAAACAATCATTGTTAAAAAATTAATTTACTTTTGTTATATCTAATATGTAAAATGGATTATAAAATATATTTAGATTTAGTTCATCATCAGACAAATTATTATTTACCTCGTATAATGAAATAATATAGCTTAATTCACTTATTAAAAAACATTTGTTCTCTTTAATATAAATGAAAAAATCTTTAACTGATATTTTTTTATTTAAATATGATTCATATGATTCGTATATTTGTTTTAATTCTATCGAATCTGTTAGATTAATTAAATTCTTCATTTCAAGTGTATTATATTTTTTTAATTGTTGTATATCAAATAATGGTACAATAATGTCTTTTTTAATATATTCACTAAATCTAATTTTATTATATTTAAAATAATTATAAATTTCTAAATTAAAATTACCTCCTAAGATATCTTTATAATCATCAATTATTTTATTTAATTTTGTTGGATTTTTAAAATATTCACAAGAAATAAAATCACAAGATAAAACAATTTCATCACACATAAAGTATTTACCTATTTTTTTTAAAAATATAAAAAAATCATTCATATCAAAATTATCTTCAATACGTTGATTATTATAATTATAATAATTATTTAAATTAACAAATATTTCATTTTTATCACTTTCTTTAACTATTTCAATAAAAAATATTATTTCGTTTTTATCAAAATAATATATTACAACTTCTTCAGTTGGTGTATTATCATCTTTACCTGCATAATATACCTTTGTTGTATAAGCTTCCGAAATTTTTATTTTATCAATTGTTAATAATTTATTATCATTACCTATTTTAAATTTTAACTGATTATTTTCATTTAAATAATTATCCTTTAAATTATCAAATAATACAAATAAATTATTTTCATTATTTATATTAATAATATTATCAGTTGTTTTTACATTAACTTCTATTTTAATTGGTAACTTAATATCTTTTGATGTATCAATAATATGAAATTCATATTTTCTTTTTAATTTCATATTAATATCCATATTAGTATGTTCATATTTAACATTATCATCTACTTTAACTAGTTTAAGGGGAGTATTTGGTGCTAATAATATTTCTTGTTCTCTTCCAAAATGTGAAAATAACTCTAAACATAATCCAACTCCTATTTTATTTTTTGGCACTTTTATTTTCATTAATATTGAACCAAAATTATAATATTGAGACGTATAATACGGGTCTCGTGTGCAACTTAAAAATCCCTTATCTTGAAATATATCCCCAACTTTTATTTCTGATAAAAAACTATCATCGTTTATAAATCTATAAATATAAAAATCTTCTTCAAAAGATGGTGCTGATATAATTATATTCCAAAATGCTTTTGTAATTTGATTAAGAACTTCATTATTATATTTAGAATTTGGATATAATTCTCTTAAATAATTATTTATTAAATAAGAACCAACTAGACTATAATATTGTAATATACCAGCGCCATTATTTTCAATTATATGTTTTTGATGACGTATTAATTTTGAATAATGTAAATCTCTCATAATACTTTTAAAACATAAATCATCATCTTTAATATTATTATCCTCATAGATTATACTATTTTTTTTAAGTTCATCAAAAGAAAAATATGGTTTGATATAATAAGTATTTGGCAAAATATTTGTATATGATGGTCTAATACAAGTAGTAAATTCTTTATATTTTGATTCTCCATATTCATTAAATACTTTTATAAATTTTTCTTTTAATATATCTAAATTAAAAAAGTTCAGGAATTCTACAGATTTTTTAATATTTGATAATTTTAATAATACCAAATAATTATCCTCATCTTTTTCTATTTTTGATATTTCTTCTGTATATAATCCTATTTTTAATTTTAAATATTCTAAAATAAAAAGATCAGGAAATCTATAATTTTCATTAACTATTCTCGAATATATATTTTCTTTATCTACTAAATAAATATTATTTGTATTTATATCGTATAAAGGAAATATAGTATAGTCTAAATTTGAAATTTCATTCTTATTAAAATGTATATTATTTGGTAATTTATTATTATTATAAATATGAATTATTATATTATTTGCGTTCATCATATTATTATAAATTGGTATAAAAATTTATTCGAATAAAATATATAATATTATATGTAATAATATTATACATGGTAGTAGAATTTACCTTAGCACAATTAGCAACAGCAAATACAACTTATTTTAGTTATGAAGCTAGTACAAAAATTTGTAAATTATTAAAGAGTATAAAATTTTCAGACATAACTGGTTGGACATCTTCATCTAGTACAATTAGAGAAGATATTCAAATTAATTTAACTGAAGGTCAAATATTTGATGGAAATTACAATACTATTATTTTTGATGGTAGTGGTGTAAAATTTGATTGCGATGGTATTTTTAAATCTGCTATTTCACCTACAGCAGATAGTGCAAATAAAGCAACAATACAAAATTTAAAAATTAAACTACATAAAAATATTGAAACTAATAGTGGTATAATGAAAAATGGTTCAACTAATTTTAAAATATTAAACTGTTATGTACATATGAAAACAGCAGATTATATTAATGGCAGTACAGCTGCAACTATAAAAGCAAATGCAGCTGGTATGGTTGGTTCAACTAGTAAATATTTTACAATTAATTCATCTTTTGTTGTCGCTGAAACTATAGAATTAAATGGTTCGGGTATGATTGGTAATACTTGTACCAATTATACTGTAGCTAATTCATATGTATATTGTAATCATTTAGGAGGTAATGGTGTTTTTGGATCAGCAAATAGTGATCATACTATTACTAATTTTTATTTGAAAATAACTACAGGTACATCCATTATAACAGCAGTTGCTACTGCTGGTGTATATACTAATATATGGGCTGATGCTACAACTGGTATGGGTATTACTGGTGTTCAAAATATAGCAAATATAACAAATAGCGCATTACCAACTGTATTAAGTAGTGATACATGGATATCACCTGCTACTGATAGTACTACTTCTGGTGGTAATAATTTACCACGATTAAAATCATTTTTAACAGATCCACAATACGGTACATATAATTTTATATATAAAACAACTCCAACAGTTTTTGGTACATTGGGTCAACCATTATATACTACAATACCTTCATTTTATAGTGGTCTTACATCTACTCAAGCATCCAGAAAAAGAAAAGAATATGTTAAACAAGTTTTAAGTACTTATATTCAAAATGGTGGAGGGGATGTGGTTTATTTTAGTGCTGCATTATTAAATTTAACAGCTGCTGATGTTGCATCTACTCATATTGCACTTGATAAAGCATATTATGCTGTATTTGAATATAATGCAGTTGATTCTTCTGTAACACGAACAACCCCATTTCCACTTGCGACCTATTTAGGAACATCTATTGACCAATTTGCTGGAATAGCTATTTCATCATTAAAAAATGGTTCTACCATGGTAAATTTGGGAACAGTAGTTGGTTTTTATATTCCTACTACTGATTCAGGTGATACTTTTTCTTTTAAAATGGATACAGCTATTGGAAATTCTAATACTTATACTTATACACATTATAATGGTTCTAAAGAAGATCCTATACCTTACTATCAAACAAATGATGATACTAATATAATTATCGAAGAACAATTTCAATCAACAGATTCAACTAAAACTTATAATTTACCTACTAATCAACTTATATGCACAACAAGATATGATTTAACTACAACTCTATCGTCATCTGCATATTATCTTGATACAACTAATTGCAATCAACAAGTAGTAAATGCTGCAAACGCTGCATCTGATGCGGCACAAGCAACAGCTGATGCAGCATCAGATGCAGCTGATGCGGCACAAGCAGCAGCTGATGCTGCACAAGAAGTAGCTGATGAAAACCCAGGTGACGAAGACGCCGCAGCAGCTGCTGCAGACGCTGCTGCAGAAGCTACAGATGCTGCAAATGCTGCTACAGACGCTGCAAATGCTGCGGCAGAAGCTGCAGATGCCGCTACCGCTGCAGCACAAGATGCCGTAGATGCAGTTGCTGCATTATCTGCACAAGTTACTGAATTGATAAATAATTTAAAAAAACAAATAACTGCTCTTAGTAATCTTGTTATAAAAATACAAAAAAAAATAAAAGCAAGTAGTATTTTGTTTACATTAGATTTACCATTAACATCTGCAAAATCTCCAAAATTTATAGGACCAATTAAAAAATGTAACGACAGTCTTTGTATGAAATGGACACCTATGGAAAATGTTAAAAAATATTTAGTATCAAGATATTATAATTTATGCCATAAACCAGAAGAAACTTTTGTAGTAAATAGTACTAAATTTTGTGATACATCAGTAGATTTCTCTTTCCATTTAATTAGATACGATGTTAGATCATTAACTGAAGTACACACAAATGATGGTAAGAAACTTGCACAAAGTAAACCATCTGAAAAAAATACATTTATAAATAATTAAAATATATTATGATAAAGAAAAAAGAGAAAATAAATGCGTACTTCCCATTGGATTCAATACGACTGTTTTTGGTTCGCGTTGAGATACTTGAACAGTAATATTATTTTGTGGACTAATATCTGGGCCAATTTCTTCGTTTGATTCGCAAACAATTGCATTACTGTCGTTTTTACAAGCATCTGCAATAAGTTCGTCTGTTGGATTTTTTAATTCCAAATAAAATCCATTGCTAAAATAAACAACAACATTTCTTTCTGGTTGTTTCTTTTCTGGCTCTTTCTTTTCCTCTTCTATAATAATAACATCAGGATATTGCTGTTTTATTTCAGCAATAAACTCTTTTGTTGGATTTTCTACTGTTAATGTAGAGTCATTAACAATAAATGTAATAAGAATATCTTTGTTCATTTTTTATAATAATATCTATAATAAATAAAATATAATTTCAATTTTTTTATTCATCATCTGAATTAAATTGTTCCATATCATCTTCTGAGTCTTCGGAATCTTTTGATTCTTCATCTTTAACATGTACTTCAGGTTGTTCTTTATTTTGTTTCTTTTTTTGTGATTTTTGTTTTTCTTCCCAATCATCCTTATAACAAACACCTAAAAAGTTTCCACATTCCATTTCATATTTTTTATTACTCTTAATATAATTAATGAATTCATTTCTATTAGGAATATTTCTACCATAACCAGCTTCACTATGCCAATTTCTAAATGTACTATATAAGCTAACTACTGATACTGAATCATTGATATCTCTTGTATCGACAACAAATTCAGATAAGAATTCATAATATTTATCAGAATCGATTCTATATTTATCTGTAAAATGAGTGACTTTCTTAGGTTCACTAATTTGAAAATTGTTTTCTTTGTATTTTTTATAATAGATATTAAGTAAAATCCACATAAAGCCGGGACCCCAAGATTTCATTTTTTCAGCAAGATTTGGATCTTTCTTAAATTGTTTAGTTGTACTTTTAGGATCAATTTTATCAACGAATTCTGATTCAAAAGGAATAACTTTTAATCTTCTAATAGTACCGCCATCCATAACTGCTGGAAGTTGGGGTAATTTGTTACAAAGTAAACCCATTTTAAATTGAGGTTTGTATTCAAAAGGATCACCATAAAGTGCACGTGCTGGAATAATATCACCACCAGTATATTGTTTCATTTGTCCGACATACATTACATCATCATGTTCTGGTTCGTCAATAACAAGAAATCTTTTACCTCTTTTATCAGCTAATTCAGGAGTAGCTGCTGAAGAACTACCTCTTTTTCTAGTAATAATACCAGTTGGTAATTTTCCAAAATATTGACCCATAGATTCTTTTAATAGATCCATAGTTTGACTTTTACCGTTACCACCAGAACCAGTAAGAATTCTAAATACTTGTTGTCTAATATGACCATCAAGGAAACTTGAAAATGAAAGTAATGTATACTCTCTCATATTTTCTTCTGTCATAACTTGGTTAAAGTATTTATTAATTTCGACAATTTCTTTTGAATCAATTGTATAGTTGGGGTTATAATCATAACCAGTACTTAAAATGACATAATCTTCAGGAACACCTTTTCTAAAAATACCTGCTTCTAAATCATATACACCATTTTCAAAACCAATTAAATTGGGATTGGAATCAAGTTTTTCTTCAAATTTATCATCAATGAATCTGTTTGCAGCTGAAGATATAACAGAATTCTTAAATGATTCTGTTTTTAATTTTTCTACAATTTTCATTAAATCAGTACCTTTTTTAGTAGAATTGTCTCTATCTCCTCCAAGGCCAAATGAAGCTCTATTAAAGTAACTAATAGCTCTTTTACCAAACATTACAGCTAATTCATCAGAAATAATATTGGCTAAAGTATATGCTTGATCTACATAATGCCATCTATTATTATAGAATGCATACCATTTATTTTTGGTTTTAGAAACACATCTATATTCATACTTGTACATTTCGAATAGAACTTTGGCAAGGTCATCATGATTACCAGTTTCGGCATTTTCAACAGCTTTATTAATAGTTTCCATTAGTATATTATTATATTCTTCTGGACTATCTTGTTTAGCCCAATAATGAAGCGATGCAATTGTATAACCACCTAATTTAATGTTACTCCAAAATCTTCTACATTCATTTTCATTAAATTTATAAGGACATTTGCGAGAGAAATCAATAAATTCGTCAATGAGACCAGGGTCAATGTTATTTAAAGCCCAACCAACTGGAGCCCAGTCAGTATATTTATCAGCTCTTTTTTCAGAAAGAATTCGTATAAGTTTTCTGGCAATTTGTACATCGGGATGATTATTATTTACAATTGGTTGAATATAATTGTTTATTCTTTCTTGACGAATAATATTATTTTTTTGTTTTTTAGAACCATTATATTTATCATAAATAGTTTTAATATGTTGTTTCATTTTAGAACTTTGAAATTCTTCTTTTAATTCAACTGGTTCATCTTCATCATATCTACGAGCAGAAAATAAAACAGCCAATTCGTCTTTAGAATATTTGGTTTTATCTACTTCATTCATATCTGAATCATATACTCTTGTAAGAATATAATATGATTTTTGCCATTTTTTAGAACCATACATAAGCCAACCATTGCGCATTACAACTGATTCATCAATTACTTCATCAAAATCATTAATATATGGAATATCAACAAGAATATCACTATTCTTAATATATTCTTTAGCTTCTTCATGAATTAAAAATCTAATATTTACATCAACTGGAATTGGAAAAATAATATGAAATCCATCTTTGTAGTTATTTTGTTTTTCATCAAAAGTTGGTTTTGCTTTTTCAGTTACATATGCTTTTAATTCATGACAATCTTTAATATTAAGATATTTATTTATTAAGTTCATATATACTGCTGTAATTTCCTCAATATTTTTAACAGAATATTGTCTGGATTTATCATCAAATCTAAAATCATAATCAACGAACAAGGGTCCAACTTTTTTTTGTTTTTCAGTAATATATAATCCACCGTGTTGTAATACACCAGTTTCTAAGATTCGTTTATAAAGTACTAAAAATTTTTCATAGTCCATCCTATCATCAATAAAATATTTTCCAAAAGGAGGTCCAAAGCTAGTATGAGTATATTCTACCCCCTCGCCCTCAACTTTGTGTTTTTCTAAGAAATTATAAAATTTTTCATTGGTTTCTTTTATAATATCGGAAGAACACTGCTTCATATTATTATTAATTTTAATATTACTTTCTATCTCTATTTCGGACATCTTATATATCTAAAATACTATATTCTTAAGTAGATAAAATTTCATTTTTTTTAAGGACACAATTGTGTCTAAAATCTGTATATTTTATGTATTTTTAAGACACAAAAAATAAAAATATTCATTTGTATTGATTATTAATAAATTTCTAAAATATAATATATATAAATGGATTTTAAAGAAAAATATTTAAAATATAAATTAAAATATTTAAAATTAAAAAGTGAAATAGAACAGGATGGTAGTGGATTAAAAAATTTACGAGAACGTAAAAATACTATTCCAAATAGTGAACTTATTTCAAAAGTAGCTACTAAAGCCAAAAAAGAAAAAATGACTTTCTCAGAAGAAGCAAAAGAAGAATTAAGAACATCATTATTATTAAATAAATTCGATTTATTATCTTACAATTATAGTTATGTAAAATTAACTGATATAATAAATATTAATTTTCTTCATAATCGTCCATTATTTTCAGATTTTAATAATCCTGTTATAGATAATTTATGTTCACAAATTGAAGCCAGATTATTACAATATGGAGAAATTTTACCAACAGCAGAAATTCCTGCATTATGCTTAATATCATATTTTGGTAGTATTAATCCAGAATTAAATAGAATTACAATAAATACATTTAGACAATTTAATGGAGTTGTTATTAATGATTATTTAAATATTAAAAATTTATTTGCCGGTTCACATCAAACAGTATTTAATAATTATATAGCACAAGCATTAAGAGTTCCAAAAGTGTTATTTATATTTTCATTAAGAGGTACAAATGGTATTGTTTTACCACCAATTATTCCAAATAATCTTATTGTAATTAATTCAGTACAATCTAATGATACTATTGGAGCTGTTGATGATTTTGTATTTTGGCTTCTTGGTGTATCATTATATCATGCCAAGGTTAATAAATATACAAATAATATTATTTTATGGTCAGGAGATAAACAAAAAATATATGATGAAGTTAATGGACATTCTAATCCAAAAAATTTACAAACAGAATTATATTCTCAAGGACCTATTCAATTATTTCAAATAAATAATTTTAATGATGCAGATAATTTGTCATTAATTGAAGAAATAAGAAAATTATTAATTATTCCCAGACAAAGTAATATAATGGGTGCTCCTGATATTAGTGTATATAAACCAAATCGCTCTTTGTCAAGTTTACAAAAAAAGAATGCTGAAAAAGGTCAATATATAAAATCATATTGTTATGATAATTATATGGAAGACAGAGAATTACATGTTATAGATACAGCTATTTGTGGATTATTTTTTGAACAATTTATATCACATATTAATCAAATTCAATATAATGAAATGATTATAAGAGTAGAAGGGAGAATTTTACCTCCACTTGAAAGTGATGAAACAGTTGTTGGCGTTAAAAAAGAATATAATCCACAATTAGTAGATCCTTTTGCATATAACGATGCTGTATCTGGTAAATTACCAATTTTACCATAAACATTTATTAAAAAAATTGATTTTTTTTATTTAAAAATTTATATATATAATAAATCATATATATGTTTTACTGTCCAAAATGTTTAAATATTTATAATATTACAAAGAGCATAAAAATAAAAGAAGATTTAACTCAAAAAGGAGGTGATAATAAAATTGATGATATTATAGAAAAATTATTAGAAAATGAAAATCTTGATGATTATAAATTTACTGATAATGATTTAGAAAATTTAGAAAAATCACAAAATTATAAAAAGTTAAGTGCAAAACAAAAGGACTATATTTATAATTTTATAAATGATAAAGTAGAAAAAAAAACACCAAAGAATCCTGATACTTATAATAAAAATATGTATTTTATTTGTAAAAATTGTGGAAATTATGAAATAATTAAAGATGGTACTATTATTGCATCTAAAGAAAATTCAAAAAATGTAGTTTCTGAATTAACTTTTAATGCAAAAGAATATTTACAAATGCCAATTCTTCCAAGAACTCGTCAATATGATTGTCCAAATGATAAATGTGATTCTCATAAAAATCCTTCTAAAAAATCAGCAGCATTTATGAGACTTCCAAATTCATATAAAATGAGATATATTTGTGAATCTTGTGAAACTGCATGGATGACAAGTTAATTTATTATTTTTTTTATATAATATATATTTTATATTATGTCGCAAAAACTATATTTTCTTACTTTTGGAGCAGGAGGAACTGATTATTATGACGCAGTAGAAAGATTATGTGGACAAGCAGCTGATTTTGGTTGTTTTACTAAAATAATTAAAATAACTGATAAAGATTTAGAAAAAGATACAGAATTTTGGGAAAAACATAAGGATTTTATTGCAAATAATAAAAGAGGATTTGGATATTGGCTATGGAAGCCATATATTATTTATAAAACATTGTTAGATATGAGTGAAAATGACTTATTATTATATTTAGATTGTGGTTGTGAATTATATAAACCAAAAATGAATATATTTTTGTCTCAAATCAACTTAGTAAATCAAAAATATATATTAGGTACATTTGCTGGTTCGAATGATTTAAATTATACAAAAGCTGATTTATATTATAAATTTAACTTGGAAAATAATACTGATTTATTGCAAAAAAACCATATGCAAGCAGGAGCATTATTTATGAAAAATTGTAAATTAATTCAAGGATTATTTAAAAAATATTATGAATATTCATGTGATTATCATTTGATAGATGATTCGCCAAGTATAATTCGTAATCATTTTAGTTTTAGAGAACATCGACATGACCAATCAATTTTTAATATGTTAGTTAAAAAATTAAAACTACACAATTATGACTTAATTGCTACAAACCAAGGAATTGATTATAGAGTTCCAATATGGTATGCTCGAAATAAAACTGGTAATAGTTTAATTAAATAATTTAACAACTTTATATAAGATATTGAATAAAAAATTTGATAAATAAAAATTTAAAGACTTATTAATATATATAATAAAATGCCAGTAAAAGCTAAAGTAAATATAAAAAAAGACGATAAAAAACCTGATACTAAACGTAATAAAAAAATAGATGAAGCTTCATTAAAATCATCAGATGATGGAGATTCTGTTGATGATGATGACTATGAATCAGAGGATTATAATGAGGAATTATCAGAATCAGAAGAATTAAGTGAAGAAAATACTGAAGAACCAGAATCAGATGAAAATACTACTACTGAAGATGAAGATGAGGAAGTAGTAGAAAGTGAAGCAGAAAAACCAGAAAGTGATAATGAAAATGAAGAAGGAAGTGAAGAAGAAGCTTGTATGTATAAAAAAGCCAAGGTTAAAAATTTTGATGATGATGTAGAAGAAGAAGATGTTGAATTGGTATATGATGATGATAATATTAAATACGATGAAGTAGTAAAACCAGAAGAACGTATTACAAAACCATATATGACAATTTTTGAAAGAGTTCGTCTTTTAGGTGATAGAGCAAAACAATTATCACTTGGTGCAAAACCAATGATTAAAGGATTAGAAACTATGAATCCAAAAGAAATTGCTAGACTCGAATTAGAAAAAGGTGTTATTCCTCTAATTATAGAAAGAGTTTTACCAAATGGTAAAAAAGAAAGATGGCACGTAAATGAACTTTTAATAATAAATTAAATTTTAATAATTTTATCTGCAACAATTCTTTGATTTTGTTTTGCTAAATTTTCTAATGATTTATTTTTAATTGTATTAAATGCTACACAATTATGAGCCTCTAAATGTCTATGAAGAGCACAAAAATTACCACCACATTGACAGGAAAATCCCAATAGTCCTGTTTTTTTATTACATAAAGTACATTTATTAATGATAGGTTTTTGTTCTTTTTTAATTTCATTACTATTATTTTGTTTGACAATAGTAATATTTTCTCCTACATTTTTTGTTTCGTTTTGTACTTTAACGTTTGCCAATGAATTGATAATTTGTTCTAAAACAACTTGTGTATTGTTAGACATTATTAATATTTCAATATATATTATTTTTTTATATATTCAACTTTTTAATAAATTAATAATTGTCACATGAAGGGCATTTTTTGGTCATATATAAAATTAATATGATACATAAAATACAACATGTGCAAAATAAAGTTCCAGCTAATACTTGACCCATCAATGGATTATGCCATCCAGTTGTTGGACAACTTTCTGGTGCGGTGCCTGCAAAATTTTCTTTAATTAAAACCATTATATATAAATTATAATTATATATTTTTTATTTTTAATTATTTTTTCTTTCCATTTACTTTAACTTTTTTTTCTTCAGATTTTTTCTTAGTTATTTCTTTTTCATCAGATGATTTTTTTATAGTCTTTTCTTTAGAAATTTTAATTTTCTTTTCTTTATCTTCAGATGGTTTTTCTATAGTCTTTTCCTTTTTTTTATATCTATTTGCCTTATTTTCTAAACCTATTTTTATTAATTCTTGTACTTTCTCAAAAGTTAATTTATTAATTTCATCGTCTGTTAAATTTTTAACTGTTACTCTTAGTGGTTTATTTTTACCCTTTTTAGCAGTATCAACAACATTTAAATATTTACCATATTGTCCATCTAAAATTGAATATCTTACTTTACCTTCTAAATGTTCCCAGAATACATTTTTTCTTTTATTTTTTAAAACACTAATTGCTTCTTCTAATGTTACATTTTCCTTATCTTTAATTTTTAATTCTTCAGGTAAATTTTCTAATGGAGCTTTGATATCTCCCCATTTTAAATATAGTCCAAATTTACCTTTATTTACAGTTACGTGTAATCCTTCATGTTTTCCTAAATCTTTTGGATATTCAAGTAATTTTAATGCTTGTTCTAAAGTAATTGTATCTCTTGTTAATGGTTCTTTGATTGGTGCATAGATAGCTGTTGTTTTTCCAGTTGCCATTTTAATTACTGGACCAAATCTGGCAATTGTTGCTGAAATTTCGTGACCTAGTTCTGGATGTGTTCCCAATACTCTTGTCATATCAGATTTAATTGTAGATTTGCTTTCTAACAATTTTTCAACTACTGGATGAAATTTATTATAAAATTTATCTAATACTTTATTCCATACTTGTTCTCCTTCTGCAATTTTATCTAAAGAATCTTCCATTGATGCTGTAAATTTATAATCAACAATATCAGGAAAGTTTTTAATTAAAAATTCTGTTACAACTATTCCTAAATTAGTTGGAATTAATCTATTGTTTTCTTTACCAATTACAATTTTATTTACTGTTTCTGTAACTTTATCTTTTCCATTCCAATTTAATATTAAACAATCTTTTTCTTTACCTTCTACATCACCTAAAGTAACATATCCTCTGTCTTGAATAGTTGTTATAAGTGCTCCATAAGTACTTGGTCTACCTATATTTAAATTTTTTGGATCTATTTTATTAACTAATGTTGCTTCACTATATCTCATTGGTGGTTTTTGATATTCCTGAATAGATGTAATATTATTTACAGATAATTTGGTCCCAACTTTTGGTACTTTAATATCAACAATAGTATCTTCATCAAGTTCTTCATCATCTTTTTCATTTTTATCTTGATTTTTTAAATTATATACAATTAAGAATCCAGGAAAATCAATTGTATTTATTTGTGATATAAAAGTATAATCTTTAACTTTATCTCCATCTATATAAATATCTGTTACTTTTATTTTTGCAGGTTGCATTTGTGATGCAATTGTTCTTTTCCAAATTAGTTCATATAATTTAACTTCATCGTTTCCAATTTTATCTTTGCTTCCTACTTTTATAAATTCCACATTTGCATCAGTTGGTCTACAAGCTTCGTGTGCTTCTTGTGTATTTTTTGTTTTACCTTCATAATTAACTAATCTGTAATATTCTTTTCCATATTTTTTTGTAACAAATTTTCCAATATTATCTAATGCTTCTTTAGATAAGTTGACGGAATCTGTTCTCATATAAGTAATATAACCTGCTTCATATAATTTTTGTGCAGCAGCATTAGTTCTTTTTACAGTAAAACCAAGTTTTCGAGATGCTTCTTGAACTAATGTTGATGTTGTAAAAGGGGGAGAAGGATTTCTTGTACTATCTTTTTCAGTAATATTAGTAATTGAAAATTCAGATTTAACAAATAAATCCATTAGTTTTTTAGCATTTTTATCAGTATCTACTTTTGCTTTTTCCAGTTTAATTTCTTCTCCCTTCTTTTTCTTTATTTTCTCATAAAGTGAACTATTCAATAATTTATTTTTTGCAACTTCAAAATTACCATTAAATTTAAAATAGTTAGTATCACCCTTATCTATAAATGCCTTAATTTCATTTTCTTTATCTATTAAAAGTCTAGTAATCACACTTTGCACGCGTCCTGCTGATAAAGATGCACCTATGCTTTTCCATAAAATTGGTGAAATTTCAAAACCAATAATTCTGTCTAAAATTCTTCTTGATTTTTGAGCATTAACTAGATTCATATCAATTGTTCTTGGATTTTTAATTGCTTCATCAAGTGCAGATTTAGTAATTGAAATAAAAGTAATTCTTTTTGCATTTTTAATATTTAATTTTAATACATTTGCAACACTCCAAGCAATCATTTCACCCTCTCTATCTTCGTCTGCTGCAAGTAAAATCTCATCTGCCTTTTTTGCTGCTTTTTTTAATTCATTTACAGTATCAGTTTTATCTTTTATTTTTGTTCCTCCTCCTACTGACCCCATAATGTAATATGTTGGTTCAAAATTATTTTTTAAATCTACAGACATTTGTTTTGGATGTAGGTCTAAAATATGTCCTATAGATGCCATTACAATATAATCATCACCTAATATACTTTGGAGTTTTTTTATTTTACCCGGAGATTCTACTATTACTAAAGTTTTACCCATATAATTTATATATACTATGATTTATTTAAATGAATATTCATTTTTTTATAGGACACCATGAACAAATATATTTAAATTATTTTTATTAAATAATTCATTAATTGTATTATTTATGTCGTTTAATGATACTTTATTAAGATTTTTCATATTATCATTAATTTGATATAATTCTAATAGTCCAAAATGATTTAATATATCAAGAGGATTTTCAATATTAAACATATAATGCGTTTCCCTTATTTTTTTACTTTTATTTAATTCATTTTCTGTGATTCCATTATCTTTTAAATTCTGAATTTCTTTTATAATTGCATTTATACATTCTTTTGTTCTTTTTGGATCAACACCTACATTAATAATAAATACACCTTCATGTAAATAACTTAAATTATATGAATAATTATAATAAGTAATTCCTAGTTTATTTCTTAATAATTTAAAAAATCTAGATGAACAACCACTTGATAAAATATCACCAATTATATCATAATGTAATTGTTTATTTGAAAACATCGAAGTAGAACGATATGTAATCATAATATTAGATTGTGAAATATAATTATCTTTTATTAAATGAAATTTAGGTTCTTTTTGTATAATCTCACTTGGAATATCTAATTCATAATCTTTTTTATCAGTATATTTAATATTTCCTAAATTTTTATTAATTCTAGTATATACTTTTTTATCATCAAAATTACCTGTTACAACAAATATTGTATTTGGAGGAACATAATATTTTTTAAAATATGATTCTAAATTATTTTTAGTAAAAGACATTATATTTTTTTTTGTTCCAATAATAGGTAATTTTAAATTAGAATTTTTAAAAACTTTCTTATTAATTTCATCATTTATCATTTCATCAGAATCGTCTACTAACATATTTAACTCTTCTGTTATTACTCCTTTTTCATTATCAATATCTGATTTTTTAAAAGATGGATTTTTATAAATATTAGAAATTATATCTATAAATTCATCTGTATCTTTTTTAGATCCATATAAATAATAATGTGTACTTTCATATGATGTTTCTGCATTATATTTTGCACCTAAACAATCTAATCTCTCAACAAGTTTTTTATCTTTAAATAACATATGTTCTAAAAAATGGGATATACCATTATTTTGTTTATCTTCATATCTTGAACCAACTTTTACAAATATACCTACAGCAACAGATTCAAATTTTTTATTTGGTAATAATAATATTCTTAATCCATTTTCTAATGTTTTTCTTATTATTTTAGAATTCATTTATAATTAATTAATAAAAAAAATTTAATCAAAGTTATAATTTGGTGCAATAAAATTATTGACAATTCCGCAAATTTGCCCATACATTGCATAAGGATCCGGATTTGTTTTGAATCGATGATATTCGTATAAACAGTCATTTCTGTTAAAAAATGAAACTATATTCTCAAATTCAATATCGGTAATTTCGGAAAGTCGATTAATAGTTGCATTTAAATTTGTATCAACTAGCTGTTGTATATCTCGTAAATTATATTTTTCTGCCAAGTAACTATTTTCTCGAAACTCAAAACCTGATTTGTTATCTAATATATTCTTTCTGTGTGAAAGCATTCTACGATATTCTGTTAATACGATATTTTTGAAAAGAATTACATTTCGTGTAAATGCAATTTCTATTTGCTTTTTTTTCATTTTACTCTGTTCATCATTATTTCGACATAATTTCTGATAGATATTTGCAAGTTCATTTTTCTCATAATTATATGGTGAAAATGCTGTTAAATATCCTTTAGTATTTTCGCAAATAAATTGATTATCTGGATTTTCTAAATCTACATAACATCCTCCATCAATACGTGTCGGTAAACCAAAAAATATATGGTCCTTTTCATTACCAAGTAAATCATCATATTGAATTGCCAATTCATATAAATTTCGTCCAGTATATTCCATTAAAATTACAAACCATTTATCAACCAAAGCAATGTTAATAAGAAATGTAATTTCTCTTTCAATTGAAATTGCATCATCGCTCCTATAACGTCTATCTAAATCGTTGTAATAGATATATTTTTTATATTCAAATAGAGTTATATTATCTGACCTATTTTCATAAACATTGTTGTATTCATGATTTTGCCGCCACTTGTCATCATATGGACTATCAATACCATCTTTAATTTTTCTTGATACTGTAAATGGAGGGGATTCTAACATAGGATCAATTAGTACAATATAAATTTTATGATGTGGATTTTCTCTTTTAATATTTCGTAAGAATAAAGGATATTGCTGGTCATACATAATTTCAATAACCATTTGGCCATTAATTTCTCGTTTCATATGAGCAGCCGAACCAACAGCAATATAGACAATTTTATTGCCATTACCATCGTTATAGATGTAATTAACTAAATCCTCAATATTAAGCTGTGCCATTTTTATATAGTTTATCTAATTATGTTTATAAAAATTTCAATTTTTTTTAATAAAAATTGATTTAAATAATTTCTAGTATAATTAAATATATAAAATGTCTGTAATACCTCAACTTTTACCTCTTGAATTAAATTCCGAAGAAAGAAAAAAAAAGGTACTTGGGAATATAATTAAAATGTTAACTAACAGAAAACTCCTTAAAACCGAAAATTTAAAAGATAATATTAAAAACTTAATAGAACAAGATTCCGATAATGAAATTTATAAAATTAAATTAGATAATCCAGAAGTTTATTATGACAAATCTGTTGGAAATACTTATTATGTAAAACTACTTCACCAAAAAATTACAGGTGTTTCTAAAAATTCTAATATTGGCGATTTTATCTACTCAATTAAAAATGCTCCAAAATTAATTGTGGCATCTGGTGTAACAAATAAGGCTTTACAACAATTACAAGAAGAATTTCCAAATAGCGAAGTTTTTACTGAACCTGAACTAATGATTGATTTAGTTTCCCATGTTGCAGTACCAAAACATGAAGTTTTATCAGAAGAAGAAACAAAAATATTTTTACAAGATTATATTCTTAAAAAAAGACAACTTCCTGAAATGTTTATTAGTGACCCAGTATCTAAATATTTTAATGCTAAAGTAGGTCAAGTATTTAGAATAATTAGACCGAGTGAAGTTTCTGCTGAAAGTATTTATTATAGAATCGTAATTCCTGGTTCTGGAATTGAAAAGTAATTTATTTTATAAGTATATAATATCTCAATTAATATATATTTAAAAATGTTTATTAATGGTCCTATTAATGTTGTAAGACTAGAAGGGTCAATAAATAATATAAATAAAATAATTTATGTATTCTTTGATTATCATTCTCCACTTGGATTACAAACTGAATGTGAAAGTTATGATAGCGTCAATGTAATACAATATTTATATAATTTATTTAAAACAACAAATAAAACATTAGATTTTTTTTTAGAAATAAAACAATCATTTATAAAAAAAGAAGTAAGTCCTTTTAAAAATATTTATATTAATGAAATTGCAAAAATGTATAATAAAGTTAAATTTAATGATAAATCAAGAAAAGATATAAAAAGTAATGTACGCTTTCATTACTTAGATATTAGAGACCATTTAGAAAAATATATTTACATTAATATTGATATCTTGTATAATTCTGCAAAAAGTTTAAGAATGAATAAAGATATATTTTCAACTGAATTCCATAATATTTTAAATTCTTGTACACAATTAATTTATGAATTAGAGCTTTATAAAAAATATTTTGCAGGTATTCAAATAGCCAGAACTGCAAATAATAATAATGAACCAAAAGATATGATTATATACTTTCTTGACAAAATTACAAAAAAATATAAAAATGCAGATATTATTAAAAAACTTAAGAATACTTATTTTAAAGATATTACTGAACATATCGATATATGTTTAGAAAATTTAAAAGAACTACAAAAATTAGTACAAGATAAAGAAGATTATGTTTATAGATATTATGATGAAAAAATAAAATACAAAGGCGAAAATTTAAATAATTATATTGACATAGAAGAATTGGATAATTTTGTATTTCACTGTGATAAATTAATAGAAAAAATTAATTATTACATTTTGTATATATTTTGTAAATTAACTGATATATATTTTATTAGAAGATTTTTAGATAAAGATTATATAACAAATGCATTATCATATACTGGTTCAGCCCATTCTATTAATTATATTAATTTATTAGTCTCTTATTTTGATTTTAAAATAACACACTTTTCATATTCAGAAGAAAAAGATTTAGAAAAATTAAATAATATAGCAAAAACTGATATTAAATTATT
>JACCED010281707.1_pt1 | contig 132336 bp, 106 predicted proteins | sample 7455021 | NCBI WGS metagenome assembly JACCED01 (sample SAMN15323456, study PRJNA562643) | freshwater metagenome | isolation source: river surface water | place: USA:Blue River Watershed | collected 2017-08-19 | reverse complement strand
CGGAGCAGGAAAACATCGACGTCGCCTTCCGCGTCCTCGCCGACCACGCCCGCTGCGTCAGCTGCGCCATCGCCGACGGTATCCTCCCCGGCAACGAGGGCCGCAACTACGTCATCCGCCGCATCCTTCGCCGCGGCATCCTTTACGGCAAGAAACTCGGCCTCGGCGCCGGCTTCTTCGAACAGCTCGTCGCCCCCGTCGTCGAGTCGCTCGGCCCGGTATTCCCCGAGCTGCAACAGCAGCAGGACATGATCCGCCGCGTGATCCGCAGCGAGGAGGAGAGCTTCGGGCGCACGATCGACCGCGGCCTGCAGATCTTCAACAAGGCCGCCGCCGCCGGCGCGATCTCCGGCGCCTCCGCCTTCGAACTCTACGACACCTACGGCTTCCCGCTCGACATGACCCAGCTGCTCGCCACCGAGCGCGGCCTCACCGTCGACACCGCCGGCTTCGAGACCGCCATGGAGAAGCAGCGCGAGCGCGCCCGCGCCGCGCAGAAAAAGGAAGTCATCGTCGCCGCCACCGAGGGCGACGCCGCGACCGAGCACGCCGCGTCCGTCTTCACCGGATACGTCCTCGGCAACGACCAGCCGGTCGCCGCCACGCTCATCGACGTCGTGCGCACCGAAAAGGATGCCTTCCTCGTCTTCGACCGCACCCCGTTCTACGCCGAGATGGGCGGCCAGGCGGGCGACACCGGCACCGCCGTCGTCGCCGGCCGCACGTTCCCGATCGTCGACTGCGTGAAGGACAAATCCGGCCGCCATCTCCACAAGGTCGACCCGGCCCACGTCGCCTCCGTCTCAGATCTCAAATCTCAGATCTCAAATTCCCCCGCTCCCGCGACCCTCCAGGTCGAGCTCGCCCGCCGCCGCGCCATCAGCCGCCACCACTCGGCCGCGCACCTCATCCACTGGGCGCTGCGCAAGACCCTCGGCACGCACGTCCGCCAGGCCGGCACCTCCAAGACGCCCGAGCGCATGCGCTTCGACTTCTCGCACTTCGAGGCCGTCACCGCCGACCAGCTCCGCGAAATCGAACGCCTCGTGAACGAGAAGGTCATCGATAACGCCCGCGTCGACACCTACGAGACCGAGTTCGACAAGAAACCCGAAGGCACCCTCGCGTTCTTCGGCGACAAATACGGCAAGGTCGTCCGCGTCGTCGACATCGGCGGCTACAGCCGCGAACTCTGCGGCGGCACCCACGTCGCCACCACCGGCGAGATCGGCGCCATCAAGATCGTCGCGGAGATGGCCATCGCCGCCGGCACCCGCCGCATCGAGGCCGTCGCCGGCCAGCCGGCCTTCGAGTTCATCGCGCAGCGCGAGTCCGCCCTCGCCGCCGTCAACGCCCGGCTCAACTCCGGCACCCACGACGTCGCCCAGAAGCTCGACGCCCTGCTCGCCCACCAGAAGGAGCTCGAGAAGAAACTCAAAGCCTTCGAATCCAAGGCCGCCGCCGCGCTCGCCGACGAACTCGCCGCCCAGGCGGTCACGCGCGACGGCCTCAAGTTCGTCACCGGCGTCGTCTCCGTCGACGGCAACGAGTCGCTCCGCTCCCTCGGTTCCCAGGTGCTCGCCAAGCTCGGCGAGGGCGTGGTCACCCTCGGCGCCGCGCTCGGCGACAAGGCCGCGCTCGTCGCGTTCTGCTCGCCCGCCGCGATCAAGGCCGGCCACCAGGCCGGCAAAATCATCGCCGAGGTCTCCTCGAAAATCGGCGGCAAGGGCGGCGGCAAACCCGACTTCGCCATGGGGGGCGGCAAGGACGTTGCCAAGCTCGCCGAGGTCCTCAAATAGGCCCCGGCCTCCTTTGCCAAATGGCAGATTCATTTCTGCCATTTGGCACTTCTCCCTTGCGCCTTTCCGCCTTCCGCACGAGGGTGGCGCCATGAAGGCTCCCAAGCGCAAGGCCGAGGTCGTCTATCCCGAGTATCAGGATAACGCCGCCATGGCCGCGCTCGTGCAGGAGGGCCTGCCGGTGGTCGATCTCGTGCAGTTCGGCGAGCGCGCCGGCTTCACCCAGGAGGAGCTCGCCCAGCTCATCCACATCCCGCCGCGCACCTACGCCCGGCGCGTCGCCAGCAAGGCCCGCCTTAAAGTCCCCGAGGGCGAGCGCGCCCTCCGGCTCATGCGCCTCTTCGACCGCGCCAAGCAGGTGTTCGGCACCGATGAAAACACGCGGCAGTGGTTCAACTCCCGCATCCTCGCCCTCGGCCGCAGGACCCCGCTCGAGTTCGCCCAGACCGAGCCCGGCGCCCGCGAGGTCGAGAACATCATCGGGCGCATCGAGGACGGCGTCTATTCGTGAGCGCGCTCGTGGTCTGGCGGCTCTGCGCGCGCCACCGCGAGCCCTCGGCCTTCACCGGCGACGGCGCGGCCCGCTTCGGCGGCCGCTGGAATCGCTCCGGCACCCGCGTAGTCTATTGCGCCGAATCCCGCGCCCTCGCCGCACTCGAGGTGCTCGTCCACGCCAACGACTCCGCCAGCCTCGGCGCAATCCCGTGGCTCGCGCTTCCCACCACCATCCCGGCCGCGCTCGTCGAACGCCCCGCCAAATTTCCTCTCACCTGGCGGGAGTATCCGCATTCCGGCGACACGCAGGATTTCGGCTCCGCCTGGGCCCGCGAACTCCGTTCCGTCGCTCTCCGCGTGCCCAGCGCCGTGGTGCCGGGTGAGTTCAACTACCTCATCAATCCGCAGCACCCCGACTTCTCCCACGTGAAAGTCGGTCCGCCCGAGCCGTTCTCGTTCGACCCGCGCCTCGCGGTCTGAACGCCACCGGGCATCCTCCCCTGCCCCGCACCCGTCGTTGCCAATCGGGATCGGACCCGCAGATTTCCCGCCATGACCGCGAACCTGCGCCCCATCATCGACGACATCGCCAGCCGCGCCGACGATTTCCTGGTCGGCACACAGGATCGCGCGCAGGCCCGCGCCGGCATCGAGGAGGTGATCACGATGGATTACCCCGGGCTCGTTTCCCCCGACCGCGCCACCGTCGTCGCCGGCGTGATGAGCGTGCTGGAGGACGAGGATTTCTTCGGCACCGAATACGTCGGCGACCCGTTCTCCGATCCCCAGGACAAGGACGAGGACTGAGATTTCGCGCCGCGCCGGCGCGCGCTGCCTGCTGCTTGCCGCGCCCCCCGGCATCGCCCACGTTGGCCCGGCATGTCTTCCGCCGTCGCCGCTCCTCCGTCGCTCGTCGCCATCCTCGCCTTCGACGCCAGCAACCAGCTCGCCGTCCGCCGCCTCGGCTCGAAGATGGGCCTCGCGTTCACCGGCACCGACCTCGCGATGGCCACCACCCGGCTCGAGGGCTGCTTTCGCACGCACACACCGCCCGCCGAGTATTTTTCCGCCACCGCCGGCGGCCGCAGCTACCGCGTCCACTTCGTGCAGGTCACCGGCACGCCCGCCGACTCCGAGATCGTCTTCTGCTCGCTCGACACCCTCGCCGCGCAACCCGCCGCGCTCGCCCCGTCGCTCGCCGCCCTCCTCGCCGACCTCGAGCCGCACCTCGTCGACATCCCCTATCTCCACCTCGGCGAAAACGACTTCATCTACAAATTCCGCCCCGCCCAGGAGCGTAACAACGCCATCTACGCGCAGGACGCCGCCGCCGACTCCCTCTACCAGTCGCAGCTCTGCGCCGCGATCAAGGCCCTCGCCCGCCAGCACGAACGCAGCGCCACGGCGCCGGTCACGCTGAATTTCGGCGCGGTGCACTACATCATCCCGAGCCACTTCGGCTTCTGCCTCGGCGTGAAAAACGCCATCGAGCGCGCCTACGAGACCCTCGCCGAAAATCCCGGCCGCCGCGTGTTCATGCTCTCGGAGCTGATCCACAATCCGTTCGTCAACGAGGACCTTCTCCGCCGCGGCCTGCGCTACCTGCAGACCGACAAGGGCGTCCCCTACACCGTGTCCGGCCGCCCCGCCACCGCCGCGCCCGGCGAGCCCACCCTCTGGGATTCGCTCACGCCCGCCGACATCGTGATCATCCCCGCCTTCGGCGCGACGGACGACGACAAGCGCCGCCTCGTGCGCAAGGGCATCGCCGTCTACCACTACGACGCCACCTGCATGCTCGTGGAGAAGGTCTGGAAGGCCGCCCGCGCCTACGGCCGCGAGGGCTACACCGTCGTCATCCACGGCAAACACGAGCACGAGGAAACCAAGGCCACGTTCTCCAACACCCGCCGCTTCGCTCCCGCCGTCATCGTGCGCAACCAGGAGGAGGCGCGGCAGCTCGGCGAGATCATCGCCAGCGACGACGCCCGCGTGCACGCCCGTTTCCACGAGCTCTTCGCCGGCCGCTTTACGCCGGGCTTCGATGTCGCCCGCCATCTCCAGCGCATCGCGGTCGTGAATCAGACCACACTGCTGATGAACGAGACCCTCGCGATCATCGAGCACCTGCGCGACGTCTACCGGCGCAAGTTCGGCGACGACACACGCGTGGGCGGCTCGAGCCGGCGCGACACGCTGTGCTACGCCACCCAGGTGAATCAGGATGCCCTCAGCCGCGCGCTCGCCGAGCCGCTCGACGCCGCGTTCGTCATCGGCGGCAAGAACTCCTCCAACACCTACCAACTCTTCCGCCTCTGCGAGCAGCAGCTCGGCGCCAAGGCATTCTTTATCCAATCCGAAGCCGGCATCGTCTCGCCGGAGACCGTGGACCACTACCTCTACGTCGGCGGCGGCAACGGCCGCACCGAACGCCGCCCGCTCTGGCCCGGCCATTTCGCCACCGCGACGCCCCGCCGCGTGCTCATCACCGGCGGCGCCAGCTGCCCCGATGGCATCATCCAGCAGGTCATCACGCGGATGAATTCCTTCTTCCCCGCCGCCTCGCTCCGTCCGATGGCCGACGTCGTCCGCGACCTCGACCTCCCGCGCGGCTGACACCGCTCACGCGGCTCCGCCCACCGCATCCGCGGCCGCCATCCCCGGCGGCCAACCCGCTCCTCTCTCTCCCATGTCCCGCTCGTTCCTCGCTCTCCTCGGCCTGCTCACGACCACGGTCTGCGCCCAGATCGCGCCGCCCCGCCCGCAACTCGACGCCCCCGCGCTCTATCAGTCGGTGATCGATTCCAAGGGCCGAAAACCCGAGCCCGAGCGCGCGCATGACCTGTTTCGCATCGTCTGGGACGTCGCGCTGGATGCGTATCCGGAGGTCGCGACGATGTTCGGCCGGCCGGGCTACGATCACCTCTGGACCGACTCTTCCGCCGACGCCCTCGCCCGCCGCCGCGCGCTCGTGCCGGTCGCCCAGCGCGCGCTCGCCTCGATCGATCGCCGCGCGCTCAGCGACACCGACCGCATCAGCTGCGATCTCCTGCAGGATCAGCTCGACCGCCAGATGGAGAGCCATGCCTTCCCGATCGACCTCCTGCCCCTCAATCAGCTCGCCGGTCTCCATCAACAGTCGGTGCGGGTGCTCGGCCTGATGCCGCGCCAGACCGTCGCGCAACTGGAGAACCAACTCGCCCGCCTGCGGGCCCTGCCCGTCGCCATCGACCAGACGCTCGCCCTGCTCACCGCCGGACTCGCCCGTGGCGTCACGCCGCCGCGCATCGTCCTCCGCGATGTGCCGCAGCAGCTCCTCAATCAGATTCCCGACGATCCGCTGGCGAGCCCGCTGCTCGGCGGCTTCAAGCAACTCCCGGCCTCGATCCCCGAGGAGGAGCGCGTCCGCCTCGTCGCCGAAGCCACGCGGATCTACCGCGAGGCCCTCGTGCCCGCGTGGCGCAAACTGCATGGCTTTCTCGCCGAGCGTTACATCCCCGGCGCGACCGAGCAGATCGCCGCGACCTCCCGTCCCGACGGCGCCGCATGGTATGCGTATGAGGTTCGCAGCATGACCACGACCTCGCTCACGCCCGATGCCATCCACGATCTCGGTCTCGCCGAGGTGGCGCGGATCCGCGCCGAGATGGAGGCGGCACGCAAGGCCGCCGGCTTCACCGGCACGCTCGCCGAATTCTTCACGTATCTCCGCACCGACCCGAAATTCTTCTTCACCGCCAAGGAGGATCTGCTGCGCGCCTACCGCGACATCTCGAAGCGCGTCGACCCGGAGCTGCCGCGGCTCTTCAAGACGCTCCCGCGCCTGCCCTACGGCGTCTCCGCCGTGCCGGCCTTCGCCGAGAAATCCCAGACCACCGCCTACTACCAGCCGGGCTCGCCGCAGGCCGGACGGGCCGGCGTTTTTTTCGCCAACACCTACGCGCTGCACACGCGGCCGAAATGGGAAATGGAGGCGCTCACCCTGCACGAAGCCGTGCCGGGCCATCACCTGCAGATCGCGCTCGCACAGGAGATCGAGGGTCTCCCCGAGTTTCGCCGCAATTCCTGGGGCTACACCGGATTCGTCGAAGGTTGGGCGCTCTACGCCGAATCGCTCGGCGAGGAGATGGGTTTCTACCAGGATCCGTATGCGCGCTTCGGCCAGCTCACCTACGAGATGTGGCGCGCCATCCGCCTCGTCGTCGACACCGGCATGCACGCCAAGGGCTGGTCCCGCCAGCGCGCGATCGACTACTTCCTCGCCAACGCGCCAAAGACCGAAAACGACGTCGTGGTCGAGATCGACCGCTACATCAGCTGGCCGGGCCAGGCGCTCGGCTACAAACTCGGCGAATTGAAGATCAAGGAACTGCGGGCGTTGGCGACGCGCGAACTCGGCGCCAAGCTCGACCTGCGGGAGTTTCACGAGGAGGTGCTGCGCCACGGCGCCATTCCGCTCACGCTGCTCGACTCCAATCTCCGCGCCTGGGTGGCCCGCGCCAAGGCCGGCCCGTAAACGGCCCACCCACCCGTCCCGCGCGGCGCGACGTTTCCGCACCCGCGCTTTCCGCCTCGGGCCACGGCGCGGGGTCGCAGCTTTCGGTCCGCCGGAAAACGCGCCATTCCTGTCGCCCTGACGCGTCGATTCATCCATCGTCCAGGACGTCCCGACTCGATTCATGACCGACCTCGTCCGCTACATCGTCGTCAGCGCCGGCCTCGGCATCCTCATCGGTATCATCCGCCAGTGGGGTGAGCAGACCGATCGCAAGCCGGGCGATTTTGCCGGGGTGCGCACCCATACGCTCTGGGCGGTGCTCGGTTGCCTCGGCGCGTTTGCCCAGCAGGCGCATGTGCCGTTTGCGTTCGTGGCCGTGCTCGTTCTGGTCGCCGCCCACCTGATCGCGCAGGCGGCGACGCACCACGACAACGCCATGCCCGGCAGCACGTCCTTCGCCGGCGCGATCCTCACGATGTTCTGCGGCGCGCTGGTGTTCTGGGACGAAACCAAGTCCGCCATCCTCGTGGCGGCCACGACCATGGTGCTGCTCGGTCTGAAGCAGCGCATCCACTCCCTGACGCGCGAGATCACCGAGCGGGATATCCGCGCCGCCCTGCAGTTTGCCGCCATCTCGGGCGTGATCCTCCCGCTCGTGCCCAATCGCGACACCGGGCCGTTCGGCGCCTTCAACCCGTTTTCCACCTGGCTCATGGTGGTCCTCATCTCCGGCCTCGGCTTCGCCGGCTACCTCGCGGTGCGGATCATCGGGCCGCGCGCGGGGATCCTGCTCACCGGCATCCTCGGCGGCCTGGCTTCCAGCACCGCGAGCACGCTCGCCTTCAGCCGCCGCAGCAAGGAGGAGCCGGCGATGTCCGAGCACTACGCGCTCGCCGTCGTGGCCGCCTGCACCGTGATGCTCCCGCGCGTCGTGCTCGCGACCGCGGTGATCAACCGCTCGTTCGCCCTCACGCTCGTGGTGCCGTTTGCCATCATGGCACTTCCCGGCGTCGGCTACGCCGCGTGGGTCTGGTTGCATCGCCGACCCGACAAACGCGAGGGCGACACCCCGGAGCTCGGCAATCCCCTCAGCCTCGCGACCGCGATCAAGTTTGCCCTCCTCTACACCGCGATCGCCTTCGCCGTGAAAGCGGTCCGCGAACTGGGCTGGACCGAAAGCCTGCTGCCCCTCGCGTTCGTGTCCGGCCTCACCGACATGGATGCCATCTCCCTCTCGATGGCCCGCGATGAAGGCGGGGAAGACACCTCCACCGATCTCGCCACCCAGGCCGTCGTGCTCGCCGCGGTCAGCAACACCCTGCTCAAGGGCGGCATGGGCATCATGCTCGGCTCACGCGGCCTCAAGATCCGCATCGCCATCGTCCTCGGCCTCACGGCCGCGTTGGGCGTGGCCTGGATCGTCGTCGGACCGCAGCTCACCGCGCTGGTCATGCGGGGTTGAAACGCGGGCGGTTGCGCTTCCCCGCTCTTCGCCGACGCTTCGCGCCATGCCCGATGCTCCCACTCTCCCGCCGCACGCCTCCGTGGACTGGGGCCGCACGCGGTATGCCGACGCGCTCGAGCGGCAGCACGCGTGCGTCGCGCGACGCCTCGCCGGCGAAAGCGGCGACATGCTGATCTTCACCGAACACGAGCCGGTCTTCACCCTCGGACTGCGCACCGGCGCCGACGCCCATCTCGTCTGGGACCGCGCCCGCCTCGAGCGCGAGGGCGTCGAGGTCGTGAAAACCAACCGCGGCGGCGACATCACCTACCACGGCCCCGGCCAGATCGTAGGCTACCCGATCGTGTCGCTCGCAACGCGCCGCGACCTCCACGCCTACCTGCGTTTCCTCGAACAGGTGCTCATCGACACCCTCGCCACCTATGGCCTCGCCGCCACGCGCCGCGACGGCCTGACCGGCATCTGGATCGGCCGCCGCAAGGTCGCCGCCATCGGCGTCGCCGTGCGCCGCTGGGTCGCGTATCACGGCTTCGCGCTCAACGTGAACACCCACCTGCCCCACTTCGGCGGCATCGTGCCGTGCGGCATCGCCGCCAGCGACGGCACGGTCACGTCGCTCGCGGCGGAGCTCGGATCCACCCTCGACCTCGGCGAAACCAAGGCGCGCCTCGCCGCCGAGTTCTGGCGCCAGCTGCCTGTGTTTCTCGCCCCGGACGCCCCCGGCAGCGACCGCGCCGGCACCTAGTTTTTCTTTTGCGCTTTCCGCCTCATTTTGCGGCCATCGATCCTCGCATGCAGAACACCACGCGCAAACCGTCCTGGCTCCGCGCCAAGCTGCCCAGCGGCCCCGGCTACGCCGCCACGCGCGCGCTCGTCGACGCGAACAAGCTGCACACCGTCTGCCAGAGCGCCCAGTGCCCCAACCTCGGCGAGTGCTGGTCCCGCGGCACCGCCACGGTGATGATTCTCGGCAACATCTGCACGCGCTCCTGTAATTTCTGCGCCATCGCCACCGGCCGCCCGACGGAGCTCGACCTCGGCGAACCCGCGCGCGTCGCCGATGCGGTCGCCAAGATGAATCTCCGCCACTGCGTGATCACCAGCGTCGCCCGCGACGAACTCGCCGACGGCGGCGCCAGCGTGTGGGCCGCGACGATCCGCGCCATCCGGCACCGCAATCCGCAGACCGCGATCGAGGTGCTCACCCCGGACTTCAAGGGCAACACCGCCCACGTCGACGTCGTCCTCGACGCCAAGCCCGACATCTACAACCACAACCTCGAGACCGTGGAGCGGCTGCAGAAGCCCGTCCGCGTCCAGGCCCGCTACGACCGCTCCCGCTCTGTCCTGCGCCACGCCAAGAGCCGCGGCTTCGTCACCAAGACCGGCATCATGCTCGGCCTCGGCGAGACGCCGGAGGAGATCGAGCAGACGCTGCGCGACATCGCCGCCGACAAGACCGACATCGTGACCATCGGCCAGTATCTGCAACCGAGTCCCCAGCACCTGCCCGTCACCCGCTGGGCCCCGCCCGAGGAATTCGTGCACTGGAAGAACTTCGGCCTCGGGCTCGGCATCGGCGTCATCGAGAGCGGTGCGCTCGTCCGTTCCAGCTACCACGCCGACGAGCAGTCGCAGAAATACACCGGCGTCGAACACCTCAACACGGTCAACGCCCTCGCCAGCGCCTGAGCGGCGCCGGCCGACGGACACCGTTCGCCGCAGCCGACCGCATCGGCCCGCGGCGCCCGCAAAAAAGCCGGCCGCGCCGGCCGGCTTTTTCGTGTCGCCGCAGGGCGGCGCTTACTTGCGGAACGACTTCGTGAAGTCCTCGGCCACCGTCTGCACGACCTTCTTCTCGTGGCGCGACTCGGCGATGAGCTGGTTCAGCTTTGTCTCCCACGCCGCGCTGTCCATCGGCAGCTCGATGGTCTGGTTGATCAGCGAGGAGTAGAGCAGCACGTTGGCCAGCTCGACCGAGCCCATGCCCTCCGCGCCCGGCGCGATGAGCGGCGTGCCGTCGATGATCGCATCGACGAAATTCTGGATGAGGACGCCGTGCGGGTTGTTGGCGTTGTCGAAGGGAATCTCGACATTCCACACCTCGGGCTTCGCGAAGCCGCTCTTCGAGGTCTTGGAAAACTCGATCATGTCCGCGTCGTTGCGGTTGAAGGTCACCTTGTTGTTCTCGAGCACCACCTTGCCGCGGGTGCCGCAGATCTCGAAGCGGTTGGTGCCGGGCGCCTCGCCGGTGGACGAGATGAACACGCCCGTCGCGCCGTCCTTCCACTCGAGGTAGGTCGTGATGTTGTCCTCGACCTCGATGTTGTGGAAACGCCCGAGCTGGCAGAAGCCGCGCACGCGCGCCGGCATGCCGCAGAGCCACTGGAGCATGTCGAGCTGGTGCAGGCACTGGTTGAGCAGCACGCCGCCACCCTCGCCCTTCCAGGTCGCGCGCCAGCCGCCGCTCGCGTAGTAGGCCTCGGTGCGGAACCAGTCCGTGATGATCCAGTTCACGCGCACGATCTGGCCGAGCTCGCCGCTCTGGATGAGTTTCTTGATCTTCAGGTAGCGCGGTTCGACGCGCATCTGGAACATGCCCGCGAACACCTGCTTCGGGTGCTGCTGCGCCGTCGCGATCAGCCGCTCGGCATCCGCCTTGTGCGCCGAGATCGGCTTCTCGACCATCACGTGCAGCCCGCTCTTCAGCGCATCGATGCCGATCGAGGTGTGCAGGAAGTGCGGCGTCGCGATCACGAGCGCATCGATCTCGCCGGAGCGGATCATCTCCTCGCAGCTCGCAAACGTCTTCAGCCCCGGCTTGCCCTTGAAGCTCTCGAGACTCGGCGCAAACGCATCGCTGACCGCCGTCAGCGTGCAGCGCGAAATCTTGTTTTCGAGCAGGTATCCGGTGTGAAACCGGCCGATGTTTCCCAAGCCGACGATGCCGAGGCGAACGTGTTTCATGCGTCGGCGAGTAACGACGCCGCCGCAACGGCCCGCAACGCCATTTTTGCCGCGCCGCGGCGCCGGCGGACGACGGCCCGCGGCGCTGCCGCCGGACGCAAAAAAGGCGCCGTGCCAAACGGCGCCTGCAATTTTTTCCGGCCCGCGTTGGCGGACCGCCCGGCGGACTCCGCCGCTCAGATCGTGTGCAGCTCCTCGGCCTTGAAGAACCGGGCGAGTTCCGCCTGCGCGTTCTCCACGCTGTCGGAGGCATGCACGACGTTCTTCATCATCTCCGTGCCGAAGTCGCCGCGGATCGTGCCCTTGGCGGCCTTGCGCGAATCGGTCGGCCCGAGCAGATCGCGCACCCGCTGGACGATGTTGTCGCCCTGCAGCGCCATCATGATCACCGGACGCGAGCTCATGAACGCCTCGATCTCCGGGTAGAAGGGCTTGCTCGCGACATGCGCGTAGTGCTCGCGGAGCAGAGCCGGCGTCAGGCGCGCCATCTTGCAGCCGATCACGTCGAAGCCCGCGGCTTCGAAACGGCTCAACACGGTCCCCACCACGCGCTTCTCCATCGCGTCGGGTTTGAAAATCACGAACGTTTTCTGCATAGGAACTGGAGAAAGTAGCCCCCGAAACGCGTTTGGGAAGCCTAGACTTGGTCCGTCGCCGCCCGCCGGTTTTTCCCGCTAAACCACCGCCCGGAGCGCCGCTCCCAGCTCGGGAAAACGAAACCGATAACCCGTCCGCCGCAGCACCTCCGGATCGACCCGCGTGCTGCCGAGCAAGGCCTCGTCCGCGAGCCCCCGACCAAACAGCACCCGCAGCGCCAAGGCCGGCACCGGCAGCACCGTCGGCCGCCGCAGCACGCGGCCCAGTTCGCGCGTAAACTCCGCGTTGGTGACCGGCTGCGGCGCCACGACATTCACCGGTCCGCTCACCGTCGCGTCCGCCAACGCATGCTCGATCGCGCCGATGACATCCTCGAGCGCCACCCAACTCATCCATTGCCGGCCCGAGCCCAGCCTGCCGCCCACGCCCGCACGAAAGGCCGGCAGCATTTTTTCCAGTGCGCCTCCGCCCCGCGCGAGCACCACGCCGAGCCGCAGCTTGACCACGCGCACCCCGAGCTTCGCCGCGCCGTCCGCATGCGTCTCCCACGCCCAGACCACTTCCGGCAAAAATCCCTGCCCCATCGCCGACGCCTCGTTCACGACCTCGTCGCCGCGCTCGCCGTAGAAGCCGACGGCGGAAGCATTGATCAACACCGCCGGCCGCACCTCCATTCCGCCCAACGCCGCGACGATCGTGCGCGTCGCATCCGTGCGGCTCCGCAGGATCTGCTCCCGTCGTTGCGCCGTCCAACGCCCGCCGGCCACATTCTCGCCGGCAAGGTTCACGATCGCCTGCGCGCCGACCAGGGCGCGCACATCGAGTTTCCCGGCCGCCGGATCCCACGCAAATTCGTCCGCGGCACCAACCGCACGCCGCACCAGACGGCGCACGTCATGTCCGCGCTGCCGCCAGTGCGCCACCAACGCGCTTCCGATCAGCCCCGATGCCCCGGCCACGACGATCGTCATACGCGGGATCATTGTCCGCCGCGCCCCGATGGCGAGCGCAGCGCTTGAAACGCCGCGAGCGCTTCGTTTCGCGCGGTCGCGTGATCGACGATCGGCCGCGGATACGTCCCGCCGAGCCGCACGCCCGCCTGCGCCAGCACTTCGGCCGGCGCCAGCCAGGGACTATGGAGGTAGTTCGCCGGCATCCGCGCCAACTCGGGCACCCAGCGGCGCACGTAGTCGCCCGCCGCATCGAATTTCTCGCCCTGCAGCACCGGGGCGAAGATCCGGAAATACGGCGCCGCGTCCGCCCCGCAGCCCGCGCTCCACTGCCAACCGAGCGTGTTGCTCGCGAGGTCGGCGTCCACGAGCGTGTCCCAGAACCACGCCGCGCCTTCGCGCCACGGGATCCGGAGGTGTTTCACCAGGAACGATGCCACGATCATCCGCACGCGATTGTGCATCCAGCCGGTCCGCCAGAGCTGCCGCATGCCGGCGTCCACGATCGGGTAGCCGGTCTGCCCGCGTTGCCAGGCCTTGAGTCGCTGCCCGCCCGGATCGTCGGCCCAAGGGAAACGATCGAACTCCTCGCGCAGCGGCAGCTCCGCCGTGTGCGGAAAGTTGAACAGCAGGTGATACGCGAACTCGCGCCAGCCGATCTCCGCGAGAAACACCGCCGCGCCTTTGCTCGGGGGAAACACGCCCGACGCCTTTGACCGCTGCCGCACCGCCGCCCAGACCTGCCGCGGTCCGATCTCGCCGAAGTGCAGGTGCGGCGAAAGTCCCGACGTGCCGTCGTTGGCCGGCAGGTCCCGCCCGGCCGCGTAGTTGTCCATCGCCTCCTCGGCAAAACGTGCGAGCCGCCGCGCCGCGCCCGCCTCGCCCGGTTCCCAATGCTCGGAGAACTCCGCGTCCCACGGAATCGTGGGCAACAGCTGCAGCGCCGCCACCTCCTCACCTGCCGGCCACTTCGCCGGCGCCGGCAACCGCTCCGCGCCCAGCGGCAACGGCCAGTCCACCGGCTGCTCGAGGCAGTGCCGCCAATACGCCGTGAACACCTGAAACGGCAGCCCCTGCTTGTTCGCGATTTCGTGCGGCTCGTTGAGCAGGCTCGAATTGAAGGTCTGCACGTCGACCCCAAGACCGGCCAGCTCCGTCTCGATCCAGCTGTCGCGCACCACGGCCGCGAGTTCGTAACGCCGGTTGAAATACACGCCGCGCGCCCCGACCTCGCGCACCAGGTCCCGCAGCACCTCCTGGGCATCGCCCATGCGCATCACCAGCCGCGAGCCGCGCTCCCGCAGCGAGCCGTCGAGGGACGCCAGGGAGTGGTGCAGCCACCAGCGTGAGGCCCCGCCCGGGCCCCAGCCCCACTCGCCTTCGGGGTCGTGGATATACACCGGCACGATCCCCGCACCGGTCCCGCGCGCGGCCGTGATCGCCGCGTGCAGGGCGGCATTGTCCTGCACCCGCAGGTCCTGACGAAACCAGACGATGATGGCGCTCATGCGGCGGCGAAACTCATGCTCACCGCTCCTACGCGCCATCCCCGGCCGCGGACGCAACCGCGCCGGTCAGAGCGCGTCCTGATACATCCGCTCGTAAGCTCCGGCCGCGATCTTCCAGGAAAAGTCCTTTGCCATCGCGCGCTGCTGCACCGCCGCAAAGCGCGGCTTGTCGGCAAACAGCAGCAAGGCCCGCTGCAACGCATCGCGCAGGCTCGCGGCATTGGGCTCGCACATCAGTCCGGTGCCGGTCGTCGGATTCGCGTCGGTGTCGCTCACCGTGTCCACGAGCCCGCCCACACGGCTGACGATCGGGATCGTGCCGTAGACCTGCGAATACATCTGGTTCAGCCCGCACGGCTCGAAGACCGAAGGCATCACGAAGAAGTCGCTGCCCGCCTCGATCAGATGGCTCATCGGCTCGTCGAGCTTGGCGGAGAGATGGATCTTCTGCGGCGAATTCGCCGCCAACTCGCGCAGTTCCGTCTCCATCCGCTTGTCCCCCGAACCGAGCACCACCAGCCGCACGTCGTGGGCGAGGAAGAAGTCGCTGTTCGCGAGCACGAAATCCACGCCCTTCTGCTCCGTGAGGCGGCAGACCATGCCGAAGATCGGGCCCTTGAAGTCCGCTGCGAACCCCGCGCGCTTCAGCAATTCCAAGCGGCAGATCTGTTTCCCGCTCAGGTTCACGCTCGAGTAGCGGGCCGGGAGCAGCGCATCCACCGCCGGATTCCACACCGAGTTGTCCACGCCGTTGAGCAGGCCGACGATATCCTCCGCGCGCGTCTGCACCACGCCGTCCAACCCGCAGCCAAACTCCGGCGTCTGGATCTCCTTCGCATATTGCGGACTCACCGTCGTCACGCGGTCGGCGAAGAGGATGCCGCCCTTCATCAGGTTGATCTGCGAATAATACTCGAGCCCATCGATGTGGTAGAGCTCGTCGGGGAGATTGGTGCGCGCAAACACCTTGGCCGGAAACACCCCTTGGAAGGCGATGTTGTGGATCGTGAAGATCGTCTTCAGCGCGAGCGTCACCCGATGCCGGCGCTCCGCCTCGCGCAGCACCACCGGCAGCAGCGCCGCCTGCCAGTCGTGGCAGTGCACGACGTCGGCGCCGATGTCCCCCAGCCGCAGCATCTCGACCACGCCTTTGCAGAAATAGATGAAGCGGTCCGCGTTGTCCTCGAAGTCCCGCTCGCCGTTGCCGTAGGCCCCGCGCCGGTCGAAGAACTCTTCCCGGCAGATCAGGTAGATCTTCAGATTCCGGCGGGGAGAAAACACCCGGACTTCGCCCGAGACAAACTGATCGGCCAGCTCCACCTTGATCCGCAGCCGACGCTCCGCACCGAGCGCATCCTTGTGCTCCAGCGCCGCCCGGTAGCCCGGCAGAAAGACCGAGATTTCGTGCCCGTTATCCGCGAGGGCGTTCGCCAACGCGCCGACCGCGTCGGCCAGGCCGCCGGTCTTCATGTAAGGGAACATCTCGCTCGCCACTTGGACGATTTTCATCGCCCGGAGCTAAGGCACGCTGTTCCGTTACGCCAACTCCAAAGCTGGACCGGGCCGCACGGCCCACGTTTCCAAACATGTCTCTACGCGACCGTCTGCTCGCGCTGCTGCGGCAGCCGAACTACTCTCCGGCCAACGAATTCGAATTGGCGCGCCGGCTCTCTCTCGGAAAGAAAGAACGCCGCTCCCTCGCGCATGAACTCCGCCTCGTCCTGAAGGCCGGCGAGTTCGCCCGTGGCACCCATGGCCGGATCGTGCGCCGCGACTCGTCCGCGGCCGAAACCGCGCCCGCCCGACGATCCGCCGAGGTGCGCGCGGTATTTGTCCCCACCAGGAACCGGGTAAAAATGCCTCCGCCCGAGGACCGCTCCGGCTCATGGCTGCCGTCGGCCGATGCAGCGGGCATCGCTCCCTCCGTCCCGACCTCCTCTCCGGCCCGCGGCGCCTCCACCCGCTCGGCGCGCAGCACCAAGCCCGAAGCGAAGAAAACGCCTTCCGTGGCCGAGGGCAAAACGCGCGGCGGCCGCAAGCCGGCCCCCGCTAAACCCGCGTCCGCCAACGCCGCTCCCCGCCCACGACACGGGCACGCCGCTGCGTCCGCGCCCGCCGCCAAACCGGCCCCCGCGGCGACGGCCGCGTCCACGCCCGCCGATACCCTCCTTGCCCCCGAAGCGGGCGCCGAAGCCCGCGAACAACCGCGCCTCCGCCCCGGCGAACTCATCGGCCGCATCCAGTTTCGCGGCGGCGGCTCGGCCTTCGTCGTCCGCGAAGCGGTCGACGGCGAGTCCGCCGAGCCCGCCCTCCAGGTCTTCCCCGAGGACACCGCCACCGCCCTCCCCGGCGACCGCGTGCTCGCCCGCGAGTTTCCCGGCCGCAAGGGCCGGCGCGCCGGCGAGAAGGTCGGTGCCGTCATCCGCGTCCTTGAGCGCGGCCGCCACGAGATCGTCGGCGATCTGCGCACCGCGCGCCGCGGCTTCGTCGTCCAGCCCGACGATCCGCGCTTCGGCTACGAGATCCACGTCGGCGACCCCGCCAAGGCCCACGTCTCCCCACCCGCCAAACCCGGCGACAAGGTCGTCGTCCGCCTCGGCGATTGGACCCGCCGCGACGCCCCGCTGACCGGCACGATCGTCGCCCGCCTCGGCCGCACCCACGAACCCCGCGCCGAGCTCGCCGGCATCTTCGTCAAATACAACCTCTCCACCCACTTCCCGCCCGAGGTGGAGCGGGAGGCCGCGGCACTGCCCGACCACGTGCTCCCGGGCGAACTCGCCGGCCGGCTCGATTACCGCGACAAGGTCGTCTTCACGATCGATCCCGACGACGCCAAGGATTTCGACGACGCCCTCTCCTACGAGGAACTCGGCCACGGCGACATCCGCGTCGGCGTGCACATCGCCGACGTCTCCACGTATGTCCGCCCCGGCACCGCCCTCGACCGCGAAGCCCAGCGCCGCGGCAACTCGACCTACCTCGTCGGCGTGGTCGTGCCGATGCTGCCCGAGAAGCTCTCCAACGGCCTCTGCTCGCTCGTCGAGGCGCAGGATCGGCTCTGCAAGGCCGTCTTCCTCACCTTCGACAAAAAACTCCGGCTGAAGGAGACGACCTACGCCAACACCGTCATCCGCAGCCGCAAGCGGCTCACCTACAAGCAGGCCTACGCGTTTCTCTTCGAGGACGACATCGCCAAGATCCGCGCGCTCCCGCTCCCGCCGAAACACCAGACCGGCTCCACGGGCCGGGCCTTGCGCGAACTCAGCGATCAGGAACTGCGCGATCTCCAGACGTGGAACCGCTCCCTCTGGCGCATCGCCAGCAAGCTCCGGCACGACCGCATGGCGCACGGCAGCCTCGATCTCGACATGCCGGAGACGAAAATCTTCGTCGACCCCGAGGGCTACGCGGACCGCCTGGAGCGCATCGAACACGATGAGAGCCACCAGCTCATCGAGGAGTTCATGCTCGCCGCCAACGAGGCCGTCGCCCGTCTCGCCCGCAGCCAGAAACTCCCGTCCCTTTATCGCGTGCACGACGAGCCCGACGCCGACCGGCTCGACGAATTGCGCACCGTCCTCCGCGATCACGGCATCCAGGTCGGCGATCTGACGGACCGCGCCGAGGTCGTCCACCTGCTCACCGTCCTGGCCACGCACCCGCAGGGCTACACCTTGCGCACCCAGTTGCTCCGCAGCCTCAAAAAAGCCGCCTACCGCCACACCGCCGACGGCCATTTCGGCCTGCACAAGAAGGACTACACGCACTTCACCTCGCCGATCCGCCGCTACGCCGACCTCGTCGTGCACCGCGTCCTGGAGCGCCATCTCGAGCGTCACGCCGGCCACTCCGGCTCCCGTCCGGCCGCCACCGCCTACGCGCTCCCGCACGTCTCCCGCCTGGGCGAACACCTCAGCCTCACCGAGATCAACAGCACCGAGGCCGAACGCGACAGCGTGAAGGTGAAGCTCCTCGAGTTCTTCGAACGCGAACTCGGCCGGAACCCGAAGACGAAATTCGCCGCCGTCATCACGGACGTCCGGCAGAACGGCTTCTTCATCGAACTCGTCGATTCCATGACCTTCGGCTTCGTGTCCGCCGCCGCGCTGCGCGACGACTACTACGCGCTGAACAACTCCGGCAGCGCCCTCGTCGGCCGGAAGCGCAAGAAACGCTTCGAACTCAACCAGCGCCTCGAGGTCGTCGTCGACAAGGTCGACCGCTACAAGCGCCTGATCGATTTCGTGCCGGTGTAAACCGGCCGCCGGCCGCGGACATCCACGTCCCGCGACTCGCTTTTCCGGCGCGGCGGAGTTTCGTCTCCGCCCGATGAATCACTTCGCGTTCCCGCAGCAGTTCCGCGCCCTCTACGATCAGGCCGTCCGCCTTTACGCCGCCGGCCAGCGCGGGCCCGAAAGTTTCTTCACCGCCGAGGAAGCCGCCTGGCTCGCCGCCAACGGCATCACGACCCAGCACCTCTACGACTACGCCGAGGACCACAACAATTACGGTGAGCCCGGCTTCGAACACGCGCTCAGCATCGAGCTCGTCCGCCGCGACTACTTCCTCAACGTCCAGCTCGGCCGACCTTCGGCCGTGCGTCTCGACGACACCACGCTGCCCGCCAAGACCGACGCGGTGCGCGGCATCGCCTGGCTGCCGCGCCTGGTGCCGAAGGCGCTCGCGAAACTCCGCGGCGAACTCCCGCCCTCGCTCATGTATGGCTGCGGCGGCGACCGGCGGTTTTTCAAGGAGCGCAACCTCCTCCCCGCCGAATTCCTCACCGTGCTCTGGCGCCACGAAAACAACCTCGGCGCCGTCGTCGATTGGGTCGCCCGCCGCTCGGCGCCGTCCGCTTAACGAATCAAGCGTCCGCCGCCAAAACATCCGTTGACCGCCGGACGGTCCCGGCTACCGTCCCGCGGTTCCTCCGCCGGGTCACCCTTCCCCTCCCGCGAACCGCAGTTTCCGTTTCACCGCTTTACCCATGAAATATACGCTGAACGTCAACGGCCAGTCCCGCACGGTGGACGTGGCACCGGACACCCCGATCCTCTGGGTGCTCCGCGATCACCTCGAACTCGTCGGCACCAAATTCGGCTGCGGCATCGGCCAGTGCGGCGCGTGCACGATCCACCTCAACGGCGTCCCCACCCGCGCGTGCATGACGCCGGTCTCGACGGTCGGACGCATGCGGATCACCACCATCGAAGGCCTCGCCGCCAGCGCCACCAAGCTCCATCCGCTGCAACAGGCGTGGTGCGAACTCGACGTTGCCCAGTGCGGCTATTGCCAGTCGGGCCAGATCATGACCGCGGCCGCCCTGCTGAAGGACAATCCGAAGCCCAACGACGAGGACATCGACGGCGCGATGGCCGGCAATCTGTGCCGCTGCGCGACCTACATGCGCATCCGCGCCGGCATCAAGCGGGCCGCCGAGCTCGCGACTTCCGGGAAGGAGGCGGCCCAGCAATGAGCACCGCAACCGTCACTTCTCCCGCCCTCAACCGCCGCGATTTCCTCAAGCTCACCGGCCTCGCCGGCGGCGGCCTCGCACTCGCGTTTTTCATCCGCTCCGGCGGCACGGCCGGCGCCGCGGAAAAGACCGCCGGCTCTTTCGAACCCAACGCCTTCGTCCGCATCACCCCGGACGGCAAGGTCACCATCGTCTCCAAGCAGCCCGAGATGGGCCAGGGCGTGAAGACCTCGCTGCCCATGATCATCGCCGAGCAGCTCGAGGTGCCGTGGAAGGAAGTCGTGATCGAGCAGGCCGACTTCGACACCGCGAAATACGGCAACCAGGGCGCCGGCGGCTCGCAGTCCACGCCGCGCAACTACGATACATTCCACCTCGTCGGCGCCACCGTGCGCACGATGCTCGTCACCGCCGCCGCCCAGACGTGGGGCGTGCCCGCGACCGAGTGCCGCGCCGAAAACGGCGCCGTCCTCCACTCCTCCGGCAAGTCGCTCAAATACGGCCAGCTCGTCGCCAAGGCCGCGAAGCTGCCCGTGCCGCCCAAGGAAGAGGTGAAGCTCAAGCCGGCGAGCCAATACCAGCTCCTCGGCAAACGCATCCCGCAGGTCGACAGCACCAACATCGTCACCGGCAAGCCGCTCTTCGGCATCGATCTGAAGCTGCCCGGCATGGTGTATGCCGTTTACGAGAAATGCCCCGCCTTCGGCGGCAAAGTCGTCAGCGCCAATATCGACCAGATCAAGACGCTGCCCGGCATCAAGGATGCCTTCATCCTCGCGGGCACTGCCGACGTGAAGGGCCTCTGCCCCGGCGTCGCCATCATCGGCGATTCCACCTGGGCCACCTTCAACGCCCGCCGCCAACTCAAGGTCACGTGGGACGAGGGCAAGGTCGCCAACGAGAGCTGGGACGGCTTTGTCGCCAAGGCCCGCGCCGACGCCGCCAAGCCCGGCGCCCGCACGCTCCGCAAGGACGGCGATCCGGATGCCGCCCTCAAGTCGGCCGCCAAGGTCGTCGAGGCCGAGTATCTGTATCCGTTTATCTCGCACGCCAACCTCGAGCCGCAGAACACCACCGCGCTCTGGAAGGACGGCGTGATGGAAATCTGGGCCCCCGCCCAGATCCCGAGCGCCGGCGTCACGATGGTGAACAAGGTGCTCGGCGTGCCCGAGGACAAGATCAAGCTCCACCTCACCCGCGCCGGCGGCGGCTTCGGTCGCCGCATCAGCGTCGACTACCTCATCGAGGCCGCGGCCATCGCCCAGAAGGTCAACGCCCCGGTGAAGCTCACCTGGAGCCGCGAGGATGATATGAAGCACGACCATTATCGCCCCGGCGGCATCCACTTCCTCAAAGGTGGCGTCGACGCCAACGGCAAGATCGTCGCGTGGAAGAACAACTTCTTCACCTTCGGCCAGGGCGGCAACCCCGGGAGCGGCGGCAGCCTCAATGCCGACGAGTTTCCCAGCCGCTGGATCGCCAATTACCAGGCGGACCAGACGATGTTCGACACCGGCTGGCCGATGGGTCCGTGGCGCGCGCCCGGCAGCTGCGTGTTCTCCTGGGTGATCCACAGCTTCATCGACGAACTCGCGCACGCCGCGGGTCGCGACCCGGTCGAGCTCCGCCTCGAACTTCTCGGCACCAAGGACGAGATGCCCCCCGGTGGCAGCGCCGGCAGCAAGAAGGGCGGCGGCGCACCCTACAACGTCGCCCGCATGCGCAATGTCCTCAAAGCCGTCGCCGAGAAGGCCGGCTGGGGGAAGAAAAAGTATCCCAAGGGCCAGGGCGCCGGCGTCGCGTTTCACTTCAGCCATCTGGGCTACTTCGCCCAGATCGCCGAGGTGACCGTCTCCAAAGAGGGCCAGCTCAAGGTCGACCGCTTCATCACCGTCGGCGACATCGGCGAGCAGATCGTCAACCTCAGCGGCGCGGAGAATCAGGTCGAAGGCTCGGTCATCGATGGACTCGGCGTGCTCATGACGCAGGAGCTCAACATCGATCGCGGCCGCGTCGTGCAGAGCAACTTCCACGACTATCCGCTGATCCGCATCACGGATGCGCCGACCAAGATCGAGACGCACTTCCTCAAGACGAAGTATCCGACCACCGGCCTCGGCGAACCCGCCCTGCCCCCGGTCGCGCCGGCCGTCTGCAACGCGATCTTCGCCGCCACCGGCAAGCGCGTCCGCCAGATGCCGCTCACGCGCGTCGATCTGCGCTGGAGCTGACGCGGACGCGAAACGCACTCCGGCCTTCCAGGCGCGGGGCTTCGGCCCCGCGCCTTTTTCTTTCCCCGCGCGCGGGAGCGCGGACGTCGCCACCCGCGGGCGTTCAGAACAATTCGCCCTGCACCGGCGCGGGAGCCTGCTTCACGCCGAGGTAGCCCCCGTAGCGCTCCATCCAGTCGTCGAGTTTCTCGGTGTAGTAGTCCGCGTCGTAGGGCGCCGCGAGCGGGTCGAACATCGCCAGCGGACGCGCGCGCTGCCAGTCGCTGGTGCGCGCCTTGGTCCGGGGCGTCACGTAATAGGCGATCCGTTCGCCCATCCGCGGACGCGGGAGCAGCTGGAGCGCCGCCTCCGCCGCCGCGCGCCGCGGCTTGCCCCCCTCCGCGATGAAACGCTCATACGCATCGGGCCCCATGCTGAGGATCTCGCTCTTGGCGAGCTCCGCCACCGGCACTTTGGCAGAGATCAGTTGCCGCCGGTAATCCTCATACAACGCGAGCGGCGACTCGGACGCCGCGCCGAGCAGATAACGGATCAATTGATCCGAGAGTTTCTTCAGGAACGGCTCGATGCCCCGCGAACGCAGCGCGCTCCCGCGGAGCGTGATCTTCCTGCCGTCGTAGAGCGCGTAGTTCTTTGCCTTGTAGCAGAACATCGCGGTGTAGCGGCCGTCGTATTCGAGCTCGATGCCCCCGGGCAGCACCGGTGCGACCAGCGCGAGCAGCGCCTCCGGTTGCTCGAAATACTTCGCCGACGACAGGTAGATGCCGTCGGTGTCCGCCTCGAGAATCGTGCAGCCGTGGCCGGCAAACGCCTCGATCAGTGTCTGCAGCAGCTCGCGCCCGCGCCGCGTCACTTCCGCCGCGAGTTCCCCGTCGCCGAACCGCGCCCCGGAGAAGCCGAGATAGCCGTAGAAGGAATTGATCAGGATCTTGAAGTTAGTCTGCCGCGCCTGCGCTTCGGCGCGCTCCTCCGCGGTCGCGCCGCTGCGCGCGAGGGTCTTGTAGCGGAGCCGGTAGTCGCGCAGCCGCCGGAGCAGCGGGATAAAGACGCCCAGCGTGTCCGTCTTCGGATTGCGGCCGATGCTCAGCAGCAGGCTCGGATAGAGCGACGCCACGTCGAAGTGCAGCACGTGCCGGAAGACGCCGTCCTGAAAGCTCCGCGTGTAGCCGCCCTCGAAGGGCTTCACCTCCGGCGGCAACGGACATGCCTGCCGCGCATGGTAATACTCCTCGAGAAAGAGCAGGTCGATCTTCGCGGTCGCACCGCGCAGCGTCGCATCCTGCAGGAGCGCGGGAAAGGTCCGCACCTGCTCGAAGTAGGTCGGCAGCAGCTGATCCGCGAGTCCCTCGGTCTCGCGCAGGTCGCCTTCGAGGTAGGCGACGAAGCGCGCGCGGTCCTCGCGAAACACATGCTGGATCCGCCCGCCTTCGATGTAGGTGCGTTCGCTGTCCTCGTCGGTCACGCCGAAGTAGATCGCGGCTTCCTTGAGGCCGTAGGACGTCATCTCGCGCGTCGTGATGTCGAAGAGCTGCACGAGCAGATACGTGTCGATCACCGCGCGGCCCGGCAGATCGCAGCGCGTGAAATCCACCCAGCGTTCCGCGACCTTCAGCCGGCTGCTCCGGAACGACGCCTTCTGCCCGTAGCGGCCCCAGGCGCACGCCAGGCGGAAGCGCCGCGACCGGGCACGCAGATACTCGAGGTCGAACTTGAAGAGGTTGTGCCCCTCGATGACGTCCGGGTTCAACTCCTGCAGCGCGGCGCCGAAATCCTGCAGCAACTGTTTCTCCGCCGCGTCGGTCATCTCGGCGAGCGTAAGGATCGTGTTTTTCCCGCCGCAGCGCAGGCCGATCGCGATCACTCGGTCATCGGCGCGCGTCGCATCCGGGAAGCCGCCGTCGGGTGCGGCCACCTCGATGTCGAGCTGGCAGCGCCGCAGCCGCGCAAAACTCATCTCCGCGTAGAGCCGCTGCCGTTGCTGCAGCAGAAACTGGCTCTCGATCGGCCGGATCGCGTCGAGCGACACGCCCGGCTTCTCCACCGCAGCGAAGGCATCGAACGCCGCCCGCGTCTCCGCGTGGACGAGTCGGTTGAACGGGCCCTCGCCTCCCAATGCCTCGACCGAAACGCCCGCGGGCAGCGGCTCCGGCGGCGCGGCGTTGAGCCACGCGAACGGCCGCAGGGTCGCCATGCGGTCCGCGCGGCCACCGCCGTCGGTCTCGACCGTGGTGTGGACCGCCCCGTCCTCGGCGACCCACACACCGCAGAGCGAACCCGACATGGGCTCAGCTCTTCAGCCGGACCTGATAGACCATCACCAGAGCGACGAGGATGAGAGCGGACGCCACGATCGCGAGCGTGCCGGCCGCGCCCCGCTTACGGTAGCCGAAGCCGGCGAGCGCCGAGAGGCCGAGCCAGCACACGAGCTTAACCAGCAGCCACGGCTCGGTGATCTTGTGCCCCAGCTTGGCCTGCAGGCCGAAACCGGCGATGAACGCCAGCAGGCTGGCGACGCCCGTGATGATCATCACGCGCTTCCGCGTCTCCGGCGGCGCGCCGAAGGCGTAGAACGTATAGCCCGCGAGGATGAACAACGCGGCGAGGTGAAGGATGTAGTAGAATTGTGGGCTCATGAAGAAAAACGGTGCAGCTCAGCGGCCGGGCGCGCACCGGTCGACCCTTTTCACCGGCGCGCGAAAAGCAACCTGAGCCGCGGGTTTATTCGGGCAGCGGCTTGCCCTTCGTCTCGGGCGCAAACCAGATCAGGAAAAGCCCGACCACATACACGAGCGAGATGATCGCGCCGGCGCGCGCATAGCTGCCTCCGAAGCTCTGCATCAGTGCGCCCATCTGCAGCGCACCGACGGCCGCCAGGATGCGGCCGGCGTTGAACGCGAGGCCCTGCCCCGTCGCCCGCACGCGCGTCGGGAACAGCTCCGGCAGATACAGCGGCAGCCACCCGTAGAAGGTCGCGGTCAACCCGCCGACCACGAACGTGAGCACCACGAAACCGGCCCCGTAGGATTCAAAACCGCGGAACAGCCACGCGCACGACAGCAGCGAACCCAGGCAGAGCGCGAAATACATCCAGCGCCGGCCGAAGAAGCCGCCCACCCACGCACCGGCGAGGCAGCCCACGATCGCGCCGAGCGCGGAAGAGAGCTGCGTGTAGGCTTTGGCCATCGGGTCGGCCGCGCCCGCCATCTTGTCCGCCCAGAGCGGCAGCCACTGCACCGACCCCCACGTGCCGATCAACGCCACCGAGGACAGCGCCGTGGCCATGAGCGTGGTCTTGATGAGCTTCGGCCCGAAAATCGCCTTCAGCGGGCTGTTGGCCGGCTCGGCCTTCACCGCGGCATGCCATTTCTCCGACTCCGGCACGAAGAGCCGCATGACGAACGTCAGGGCTGCCGGGGCCGCCCCGACGAGCGCCACCCAGCGCCACGAGTCGATGTCGACCTTGAAGAAGAGTCCGAGCACCGCGATCAGGGCGAAGCCGACATTGGCGGCCGCGCCGATGATGCCGGCCATGAGCGGCCGGTGTTTCTCCGGCCAGACCTCCATCACGAGCGCCACGCCGAGCGACCATTCGCCACCCATGCCCAGCGCCGCCACGAACCGGCAGGCCGCGAGATGCCACGGCTCGGTCGAGAAATAGATCAGACCCGTGAACAACGAATACACGAGGATGCTCGCCGCCATCGCCCGCACGCGACCGATCTTGTCGCCGAGCCAGCCGAACACCACGCCACCCAGCGCCGCACCGATCAGGAACGCCGCGGTGCAGTAGCCCATCCACATGCCCACGAACGAATCCGTGAGCTGCATGCCCTGCGCCTGCTGCATCTGCATGAGCGCAGGCCGCGCGATGAGCGGAAAGATGCCCATCTCCATCCCATCGAACATCCAGCCGAGAAACGCGGCGATGAGGACCGCATAGAGGCGTTTTTTGTCAGGTGCGTTGTTTTCCATGTAGGTAGAAAGGGGGGATGATGAAAAACGGCGTCCCGTCGGCTGGGCGCAGCGCGACTAGGGCCCGGACTCGAGCCGCACTTCCGCGGCCCGGGCATAACCGTTCCACAGCGCCTCGAGGCGCGCCCGGTCCGGCTTGCCGTCAAACGCCACAAACCGGTAGCGGGCCACGTAGGGCTTGCCCGGCTCGATCTTCCACTCGCCGAGCTCCGAGGGATTCAGCGAGACGTAGGGCTCGTTCGGATGCACGCGCACCGGCTGCGGCGCGCGGAAATTGCCCGGATGGCCCAGCACCGTCAGGCCCGCCGGCCCACCGGCCAACTCGCCCCAGAGGTGCACCCAGCGCATCCGCTCCTGGTTCGCCTTCACCCGGTCGGTCGTGCCTTCCGACGAGAGGAAAAACGCCTTCTCCTTCCCGAACCATTCGCCGCGGCCGCGAAAGCCAAAGCCGCCGTAGTGATACTTCGGCAGGATCAGCGGGTCAGCGGTGGCACAGGTCTGCGTCACCTCGAGTTCGAAGACGCGCAGCTCGGCCGCCGGCCCCGCCACCGCCGGCACGTCGAAGCCGCGCACCAGCCACGTCTCGTGCAACGCCACCACCGGCTCCGGCTTCGCCGAGAGATCGACAAATCGATGCCGGGCGGCAAATCCGCCGTGCACCGGGCCGCTCCACGAGCGATCCAGGGCCACAATCTCCACCGTGCCGGTCTTCGCGCCCATGTTCCAGAAGTCCGGCGTGCGGCCCTGGAAGGACGTCTTGGTCCACGGCGTCCAGATGCCGTGGTGATGCACGTGCTGCGCCGGATAGTCGTCGCTCACGATCGTGCCCGCGGTGGTGTGGATGGGATGCAGGTAGCCCGCACGCTTGTATTCCGGTTTGATGTCCGCCCGCGGCAGCGCGTCCTTGTCCATCTGATACGCCAGCGCCGGCTTGCCGCCGACCGTGAACTCCAGTCGCCCCCCCTGCCGCCGCGTCTCCACTCCCGCCGGGCGGGCGTTGCCGCCGGTGACGAGGACAAACGTGAGCGCCTGCCCCGCCTTCTGTTCGGGCACGATGAAACTGGCCCTGCCATCGGTCCCCACCTGCAGCGGGAGTTCGCTGCCTCCAGCCCCGCGCGCGAGCGTCGCGTTAACCCCGTCCGGCGGCAGCGTGAACTCGATCACCTGCACCAGCCGATCCACCTCGGCCGCCGGGAGCGTCACGCGATAGGTCTTCGCCGCCAGCAACGCCGCGCCCACGTGCAGGGCGCACGCGCACAGCAACAGCAGTCGCATCAGCTGGGAGGGCATGGGGAAAAGCGGGCAGACCAAGTCACAGCCGCGGGTCGGCTGCAAGTCCTCCCCGCGGTGGCGCGCAACTTTCCGGGCCGCACCGCACGGGACCGGACCAGTCCCCGGAACTCCCGCCGGCGGTCGCCGCTCCATCCGAATATCGGTCCGCGCGCCCGCGTCTTAGCTCATTGCCGTGCCCTCGAACTCTCCCCACGTTCACCGCGCTCACCCGTGGCCGACGACGCCGACAACCTCTCCCCCGACGCCGAACGCGAGCTTATCCGGCAAGCGCAGGCGGGACGCGAAGAAGCGTTCGGCACACTCATGCGGCAGCACTACGAACCGGTTTTCCGCCTCGTGAACTCCATGCTGCGCGACGAACACAGCGCGCGCGACGTGTGTCAGGAAATCTGGCTCACGGTCTGGAAGAATATCGGCACCTTCCGCGGCGAGGCGAAGTTCTCCACCTGGGTGCATCCGATCGCGACCCGGCGCGCGATCGACCATCTCCGCAGCCGCAAGCGGTGGTTCAACCGCTTCATTCCCTTCCTCGGCGAACGCGAGGACGAGGGCTCGGCCGAGCGCACAATCGGCGCGGCGGAAGCCGCCGACGACAACGATCCGCGGCAGGACCTCGAGCGCGACGAGAAGAAACTGCGCTTTGAACGTGCGATCGCCGCCCTCCCGCCCAAACATCGCGCGGTGCTCGCGCTCCGCGAAGTCCAGGGACTTTCCTACGACGAGATCGCCGCCCAACTCGGCATCGCCCGTGGCACGGTGATGTCGCGCCTCTTTCATGCCCGCCGCCTCTTGGCCAAGAAATTAGGAGACCTGCCATGCGAAGACTAATCCACCTCACCCTCGCCCTGCTCTTCGCCGTCGCGTTCACGGCACACGCGGCGCGCGCCGCCGACGGCGCGTCCGTGCAGGCCCTGCTCATCATCGCCGCCAAGGGCAAAGGCAGCTCGGATCCGCGCCTCGCCGAATACGAGGCCACGCTGAAACGCACCCTGCGTTTCGACACCTTCAAGCTCGCCGGCCAGGGCACCGCTTCCGTGACCGGCGGAAACTCCAACGCCAGCATCAGCCTCGGCGGCGGCCATCGCGTGCAGATCAGCGGCGGCGATCGCGCCGGTGCCGGCATCCGCGTGCGCGTCACCTGGACCAACGGCGGCCGCGAGATGATGAACACCTCCCTCACCCTCCAGCCCGGCATCCCCGCCGTCCTCGGCAGCGGCGGCGACGGCGAAGTGCCGGTGGTGCTGGTCATTGCGCGTTGAGAAAATGGGTGAATATCGCGCGCCGCAGCGTCGTCTCATGGGGCGGAACCGGAACTCAGGACACACACCCATGAAACGCATCACCCTCGCCCTCGTCGCCTCCGCCGCCGCCCTCCTTGCGGCCAGCTCCGTCCGGGCCGACACGCAGATCCGCATCGGCGTGAATTTCGGCGGTCCGGATTGCCATCCCGCTCCCCGCGTCGTCGTCGCGCCCGCCCCCACCGTCGTCTACGCCCCGCCGCCTCCCGTGGTCGTTGCGGCGCCGCGCGGCTACTGGCAGGACGTCCAAGTGAAGACCTGGGTCCCCGAACGCTGGGTCGTCCGCCACAATCGCTGGGGCCGCGCCGAACGCGTCTGCGAACCCGGCTACTACACGTTCACGACGCAACGCGTGTGGGTCGAAACCCCGGCGCCGCGCGGACACGACCACGGCTACGGCTACGGTCGCGATAACCGCTACAGCCGCCACGATGCTCCGCCCCCGCCCCCGAGCTACGGCTGGCGGCGCTGAGTCGTAAATCCCGATGACCTGTCGCGAGGCACAACATCAGCTCTTCTCCAGTGATAGCCGGGCTTCCGCCGCGCACGCGGAGCCCGGCGCTGCCGCGTCCGATCGCGACCAGCTCGACGCGCACGTCGCCAGCTGCGCCGAGTGCCGCCGCATGCAGGCCTCGCTCAACGCGGTGCTCCACGACTGGCGCAAAACCACCGCCGATGTCGCGGTGCCAGATTCCGAGCGGGAATGGCAGGCGGTGCGACGCCGCATCCGCAACGGCGATACTCCCGCCGCCTCCCCTTCCTCCCGCCGCGTGCTTCCGTGGCTCGCCCTCCCGCTCGCCGCCGCCGCCGCCATCGCACTCCTGTTCGTCGACCCGCCGGGCGCCTCGCGCTCGCCCGCTTCGCCCACCGCATCGGGAGCCCAGATCGCCCGGGCCGACTCCGTCGAAGTTCCCGGCGGCGCCTCGCCCCTCGTCTACGTCGACGACAAGAGCGGCTGGTTGATCGTCTGGGCCAACGACGCCCGGGAAATCTGACCGGGAGCCGGCGCCGCCGCAGTGCGGCCACGTCCGGCGCTCATTTGAGCTTCACGCGCAGCACGGCCGTTTCGTTGCCGCGGCTGACGAGCATCACGAATTCGGGTCGCGCCGTATCGCGCTCGATCTCGCCGAGTTTCGCCACCGCGTCGGCAAACGTCTTCGTCTCGGTCCCGTCGATTTCCTTGATCCAATCGTCGAACCGCAGGCCCGCCACCGCCACCGGACTGCTCGGTTTCACGTGGTGGGCGATCACGCCGGCGGCATCGGCCGCCTTCACGCGGCGCTCGATCGCGTCGTCGTGCACAAACTCGCGCGCGACCACGCCGAGGCGTTCGAAATACTTCCGCTCCGCCTCGCGCACGAGCTTCGGCTCCTCGCCGAGCGCCGCCTTCAGCTCCAGCCGCTCCGCGCCGCGGAGCACCGTAAGCGTCAACTCATCGCCGGGGGCGCGCCGATGGATCTCTCCGTCGAGAAAACGCACGATCACGCTGTCGGGCTTGAGCTGCGGCAGCGGCTTGCCGTCGAGCCCCAGGACGATGTCGCGGGCGCGCAGTCCCGCCTTGGCCGCAGGGCTGCCCTCCACCACTTCGCTCACCACCGCGGCCGCCTGGCCCGTGAGATTTAGGAACCGCGCCACATCGCGATCCATCGGCTCGAGGCCGTTGGCCCCCAGCCACGCCAGCGGCCGGCCGGAGACGTTTTTCGGAATGCGGCCGAGATTCGGCAACACTTCCTCCGCGAGCATGAACGCGCTGCTCTCCTCGACGTTGTAGAGGATGACGGCGTTGCTGCGCCCGCCGCGCGTGAACTGGAGAAACGTCTGGCCGAACGACGACAATCCGAGGCCGAGAAACGCGCCGTCGCGGTTGAACACCGGCAGCCCCGGCGCCGCGACCTCGCGTTGCGCGATGCCCGTGCGCTGCGGCAGCCGCGAAATGAGCGCCACGGTGCTCTGCAGCAGATACGGGGTGAAATCCTCGTCCTTGCCCCGCAGCCCGATGCCCCACGCGAAGTCCGCGAGTTTCACCGTCGCCGGGCCCGCGCCCCCGCCCTTGGCCACGAACGTCGTCACCGGCGTGAGTTTCGCCCGGATCGCCGCATCGGCGCGCACGAAGTGCCATCCCGTGTAGGCATCCTGGCCGAGATACTGGCCCGGCGTGCTGTCGCCCTCGCCCGGCAGGTAAACCTTGAAGTCCTTCAGTTGCCACGTCGCCACCCGCGGATCGATCGCGTTGGCCTGGACGACGATGGTGCCGTCCGCATCGATCACCGTGCCCATCGTGACGGTGGGGCGGCGTTCGACCTCGGTCTCGGTCACATACTCGATCGCGACGACGGATTTCACGCGCTCCGCCCAGAGCTCGGGCAGTTCGGCAGCCCGCGCCGCGGCGAGACACATCAAGACCGCGGCGGCGGTGAGGAAGCGCCGCGCCGGAAGGTGCGAAAAGGACATCATGGTTTGAGAATGTAGAGCGACACGCGCCGGTTCCGCTGCGTCTCGAGCAGCGTGGGCTCCGGCTTGGCTTCGTAGGCGGCATGCGCGGCCTTGATGACATCGAGCGACGTCACCGCCGCGCGGTTGATCTTGGTGATGATGTCGCCCCGGGTAACGCCCGCCACATCGGCGGGGTAGCCCGATTGCACGCCGATCACGATCACGCCATCGGCATCCTCGAGCTGGTTCTCCCGCGCATAGGTGCGCGACACCTTGCGCACGCTGATGCCCCACTTCTCGAGCGCCCACTCCTCGCCCACGCGACTCTCGAGCAGTTCCGTCACGACCGCGATTTCGCGGCTCTCGCCGTTGCGTTTCACCGCAAACTTCAGCGCGGAGCCCACGGGCCGGCTCGCGATCAGATTCTGGATGGGCGGCAGTTGCTCGGGGAAACGCCCGTCCACCTTCACGCCGTCGATCTGGAGCACGATGTCGCCGCCGCGCAATCCGGCCTTCGCGGCCGGCGAGCCGGGGTCGACGCTCTGCACCAGCACGCCACCCGAATTCAGTTCGAGGGCATAGAAGTTTTCGAGATCCTGCAGTGCGCCAGGCACCACGCCGATGTAGCTGCGGACGACTTTCCCCTCCTTGGCGAGCCGCTCCATCACCGCCCGGGCGGTCACGGCCGGAATCGCGAAGCCGAGATTGTTCGCGCCCATGTAGCCGCGGGACGAGATGCCGATCACACGCCCGTCGCCGGTCACGAGCGGACCGCCCGAGTTGCCGGGGTTGATGGCGGCATCGGTCTGCAGCCACGTATTGAACGCACCGGTCTCGTAGCCGTTGATGCCGCGCGGATCCTCGAAGTAGCGGTTGGTGTTGGAGACGATGCCGCGGGTGACGGTGCGCGTGAGTCCGTGCGGCGTGCCGACGGCATACACCTCCTGCCCGGGAAAGAGTTTCTCGCTGTCACCGAACTCCGCGTGCACGAGCGCCCAGCCGCGCCGCTGCACCGCCTCCATGTCGAGCCGCAGCACCGCGAGGTCGGTCCAGTGATCCCAGCCGACGAGTTTCGCGCCGACCCGCTCGAGATTGGCGAGCGTGACGTTGATCTCGATGGCCCGCGGACTGACGACGTGGGCGTTGGTCAGCACCAAACCATCCGGCGAGAGGATCACGCCCGAACCCAGACTCGCCGTATAGCGGCGCGAGCCCGCTTCGAAAGCGATCTCGCGCACATCGATCCGCACCACCGCATCGAGCAGGCGATTGAAGCCCGGGCTCATGCCCGCGGCAGCGTCGGCGACGGTCGAAATCCAGAGGGAAAACAGGGTGCAGAGCGCGAAGATTGACCGGGCGGACAAAGGTTTCACAGTGGCGGATTTCACACGATGGCAACCAAGAGCACGGACTACAACTTCCATGACATCGAGCCGCACTGGCAATCGGTCTGGGAGGAAAAGCGGGCGTTCTGCGCCGACAACGGCGCGGCGAAACCGAAATACTACGTGCTCGACATGTTTCCCTACCCCTCGGGCGCGGGACTGCACATCGGCCACCCGGAAGGCTACACCGCGACCGACATCATCGCGCGCTACAAGCGGGCCAAGGGCTTCAATGTCCTCCACCCGATCGGCTGGGACGCCTTCGGCCTGCCGGCGGAGCAACACGCGGTGAAAACCGGCACGCACCCGGCCTCCAACACCCAGAACAACATCACGAATTTCCGCCGGCAGATCAAAGCGCTCGGTTTCTCCTACGACTGGGAGCGCGAGATCGACACGACCGACCCGAAGTATTTCCGCTGGACGCAGTGGATCTTCCTGCAGCTCTTCCGCCGCGGTCTCGCCTACGTCGATGAACGGCCCGTGTGGTGGTGCCCGGAACTGCGCACCGTGCTCGCCAACGAGGAAGTCATCGACGGCAAGAGCGAAGTCGGCAACTTCCCCGTCGAGCGCCGCAATCTCCGCCAATGGGTGCTGCGCATCACGGCCTACGCCGAGCGGCTGCTCTCCGACCTCAAGGATGTCGACTGGCCGGACTCGACCAAGCGGATGCAGGAAGCGTGGATCGGCCGCAGCGAAGGCGCGGAGATTCTCTTCGATCTCGAGGACAAGTCCCTCGGGCAGCTGAAGATCTTCACCACCCGGCCGGACACGCTTTTCGGCTGCACCTACATGGTGCTCGCGCCGGAACACCCGCTGGTCGACGCGCTCACCACGCCCGAACACAAAGCCGCCGTGACCGAGTATCGCCGGAAGGCCTCCGCCAAGAGCGACCTCGAACGCACCGACCTCGCCAAGGAAAAGTCCGGTGTCTTCAGCGGCGCGTATGCGCTCAACCCGGTGAACGGCGCGCGCGTGCCCATCTGGATCGCGGACTACGTCCTCATGGGCTACGGCACCGGCGCGATCATGGCCGTGCCCGGACACGACGAACGCGACTTCGAGTTTGCGACGCAGTTCAATCTCCCGGTCCTGCAGGTCATCGACAGCGGGGCAGCCGATACGAAGCTGCCCTATGTCGGCGACGGCAAGGTCATCAATTCACCCGGCTACGACGGCCTCGATTGGCCGGACGCCAAGCGCAAGCTCACCGCCGACCTCGCCGCCCGCGGCGTCGCCAAGGCGACGGTGAACTACAAGCTCCGCGACTGGCTCTTCTCCCGCCAACGCTACTGGGGCGAACCGTTCCCGATCGTGTGGGTAAGCGCCGCCGACTACGAACGCGCCCGTGCGGTGCGCAGCGATCTGCCCGAGAAGGCTGTCACGTTTTCGCAGGACGGCACGACGCACTACGCGCTGCCGCTGCCGTCATCCGCGCTGCCGCTCGAGTTGCCCAACGTCGCCTCCTACCTGCCCAGCGGCACGGGCGAAAGTCCGCTCGCCAACGAGACGGCGTGGCTCGACATCTGGTTTGAAGCCAGCACCGGCGCCGCCGTGCCGGCGACCGAGCCGCAGCCTTCCGGGGGCACGTGGATCCGCGGCCGTCGCGAGACCAATACGATGCCGCAATGGGCCGGCTCGTGCTGGTATTATCTCCGCTTCCTCGATCCGAAAAACGGCGCCGCGTTCGCGTCGCCCGAGGCACTGAAATACTGGGACGTGCCGGACCTCTATGTGGGCGGCGCCGAGCACGCCGTGCTGCACCTGCTCTACGCGCGCTTCTGGCACAAGGTGCTCTTCGATCTCGGAGTGGTCCCGCAAAGCGAACCGTTCAAAAAGCTGTTTCACCAAGGCATCATTCTTGGCGAGGACGGCGAAAAGATGTCGAAGAGCCGCGGCAACGTGGTGAACCCCGACACCATCATCCACTCGCACGGCACGGACACCCTCCGCCTTTACCTGATGTTCCTCGGCCCGCTGGAGGCGATGAAGCCGTGGAATCCCCGCGGCATCGAGGGCGTGCACCGTTTCTTGCAGAAAATCTGGCGCGAGATGATCTCGGCCGACGGCAGCGTGCACCCGAAGATCGCCAACGCCGCCGCCGGCAGCGCCAACGAACCCGCGGAGCTCACGAAGTTGCTGCACGAGACGATCCGAAAAGTGGGCGACGATATCGAGAATCTGCGCTTCAACACTGCGATCTCGCAGATGATGATCTTCGCCAACGCGCTCCAGAAAGCGCCGTCGGTCTCGCGTAAATCCGCGCTGGAATTCCTGCAACTGCTCGCACCCTTCGCCCCGCACGTCGCCGAGGAATTATGGGCCCGCCTGGGCGGCAACGGCCTGGCGATGCTCGCTCCGTGGCCCGTATTCGATGCCGCGCGCCTCGCGACCGCGGAGTCGAAACTCGTGTTTCAGGTGAACGGGAAACATCGCGGGGACCAGTTGGTGCCGACCGGCACGACCCAGGATGCCGCGCTCGAACTCGCCCGAAACAACCCACGGGTCGCACCTCATCTGGCCGGGAAAACCATCAAACGCGTGATCTTTGTGCCCGGGAAAATCCTAAACATTGTAATCGAGTGAGATAGGCACCAAGTCTACGCTTGCCTTTCCTAGGGTAATCTCCTCATTTACGAGTATCCCTTCGTAACGTCGAACCGCAGCACTTAAAAACCATGCTCTCCCGCCGTCTTCCGCTCTCCGGCAGTCCCGCTGTTCGCGCGCTTGGCCTCGGTTTGTTTTCCGCCGCCCTTCTCTACCCGACCGCCCTCCTTGCCCAAGCGAAGAAGCGGAATCCGACGAGCAAGGTCTACGTGTCGGACGTTTCGGGCGACGCCCTGATCGACACGGGCGAGTCGGTGGAAGACCTCTCCAAGCGTTCCGTCTATTATGCCCAAGGCGCCGTCATCGAGACGCGCCGTCCGCAGGGCGAGGATCGCTCGAAGAGTTTTTCGACGATGGTCTACTCCAACGGAACCGGCGCCTTCTTCGATGCCGACACCCGCGTCGAAGTCCGCCGCTTCCAACAGGAGCCGTTCACGCCGAACCGCACCGACATGGATCTGGAACCGTCCGTCTCCCAGACCCAGGCCTTTGTGGCCCGCGGAGCGGTGGGCCTTTGCACCAGCAAGCTCGTTGCCGGTAGCAACATGACTTACCAGACGCCGCACGGGATGGTGAACATCCGCGGTCGGAAGGTCGTGGTCGAGACCAACGACAACGTAACGAAGATCTCGATGTTGGAGGGCGACAGCACGGTTCGCGGCGGCCCCCAGGACCTTGGCGGTCAGACGTTGAAGGCAGGTGAACAGGCCACCATCATTCCCAGTCCCAACGGCGGCCCCAGCACCGTGAAAATCGACCGCATTCCGCAGGACGAGATGCCTCGCCTGGACGAAAAAGTCACCATGGCCTGCATGGCGAAGCGGACCGTCTACTTTGAAGAGCGTGAAGTCTCGACCGGCGCAAACCGGGCGGGCACCACCGAGACCGCCACCACCACCGGCAGCGATTCCACCTCGACCACCGAAACTCCCGGCTCCGTCACCGCTTTCGATGGCGGCGCAGGCACCAGCAGCGTCATCACCCGCGAAATTGTGCCGGTGCCGGTAGTGCCGGTGGAAGTCCCGGCGGAATTTACCGTAAGTCCCGCGGCCATTCCCTCGACGCAGCGGACGACGTCGCCCGCGCCTGGAACCTGATTTGTATTCGGGACCAGCGATGGATCGGGAGAAAATTCATTTCTTGCTGGCGGCAGGACTGGCCGTGGTGGTGGCATGTCCGCCGGCGCAGGCTCTGGTCGCGCTTAACGACGGTCGGGACCGCATCTACGTCAGCGGTTCCGCGACCATTGCGCACGACTCCAATGTCTTCGCGAGCAACGGCAGCGAAGGCGACTTCGTCTACAGCTCCTCGCTCGCCGTAGAGTATACGCGACGAGCCGGCTGGATCGGCGTGAATGCCAACGCGGCCGTCAGCAGCTCCAGGTTCGCCACGATCGACGGTCAGGACTTCGCCAACCCCTCCGTTTCCCTCGAACTGGTAAAGCAGAGTGGCCGCACCACTGGCTCGTTCACCGTGAACGCGGTGCGTCAAAGCCGCGCCGACGCCTCGGTCAACGCGCGCATCGAGTCGTGGAATTACAACGCCGGCCTCGGAGTAAAATATCCCGTCTCCGGTTCCATCTCGCTCGCCGGTAACTTCGGCTACAGCGACACCATCTACGTCAATAATCCCGGCAACACCTACGCCAACCTCGCCGCGATCACGGCGGCGCTGGACGTGTTCCACGTCTTCACTTCCGACCGCGATATTTTTGGCGGCTATCGCTACCGGCATGGCGAGACCTCCCGCTCCGTTTCCTACACGGATCATTCGGTGAGCGCCGGCATCAGCGGCAAGGTGGTTCGCGGCGTGAAAGGCACTTTGCGGGCCGGTTACCAAGTCCGCGTCCCGGGCGGCACCGCTGCTTCTTCGCAGAGCTACAGTTCGTGGACGTCCGGAGGTTCCCTCACCTACGCATTCAACAAACTCACCAACGTCAGCCTGAGTATCAGCAAGGACTTCTCGACGACTGCAACCGAGTCCTTCGTCGACAGCCTTTCGGTGCAACTCGACGTCCAACACGCCTTCAATTCGAAGTTCAGCGTCAGCGGCGGCGCGGGATTCGGCGACACCCAGTTTCTCGGCGAAGGCAGCCGCCTGATCCTCGACCTTGGCCCACCGCCGGTCTTTGGCCCCGCGCGCCGCGACAACTTCCTCACGTGGAATGTCGCCGCAAACTATTCCATGAACGAGCACCTCAAGCTCTCGGCGAGCTACAGCTGGTTCCTGAACTGGTCGACGTCCGACTTCGCCGATTTCGAGCGCTCCGGCTATTCGCTCACGATCTCCTCCCGGTGGTAACCTGAACCAGGACGGCCCATGAACATCACCCTTCTTCGCTTCTTCGTCGCTATCGCCGGATTCGCCTGCATCGCCCAGGCACAGAACCCGGCCATCCCGGCGGCCAACCAACGGGCCGAAAAGAAATACGTGCCCTATCGGATCACCCGTGGCGACATTCTCAGCATCGAAGTTCTGGCCAACGGTGAACGGGAATTCACGGCCGGCCAGAAACGCGTCGAAGCCACCGGCTCAATCAATCTCCTCTACATTCAGGAGATCGCGCTCGTCGGCCTCACGATCGCGGAAGCCCAGGACGCCATCGCCAAGGCCTACCGCGACGAACGCTTCATCCGGAATCCGGTGGTGAACGTGACCGTCGAAACCTACGCGCCCCGCGTCGTCCGCATCAGCGGCAAGGTGAACTCCCAGGCCTCCTTTGAAATCCCGCCCGACGGCGAGATGACCATCATGGAACTCATTTTCAAGGCGAACGGCTTTCAGGAAACCGCCCAGGGCAAATCGGTGAAAGTCACCCGCATCATGCCGGACGGATCCCTCAAGGTCATCACGCTCGACGTGGAAAGTGCCATGAAGGGCAAGCTCAAGACACCCTCCGGTGATGCCGCATTCGTGCTCCAGCCCGACGATGTGGTCTACGTTCCCGAACGAATCATTTAACCGAATCAGAGATGGCCGACGCGCACACCAAACCTCCCCTGCCAGCCGGCGCCGATCGTGACGACGATGTCGTCGAGCGGCGCACGCTGCGGGACTATTATATTATCCTGCGCGAGCGGCTCTGGATCGCCCTCCCGCTCGCGGTGCTCATCGCGGTCGGCTACGGCTACCAGAAGATGAAGGTCACGCCCACGTATGCCGCGCGGGCAACCATGCAGTTCGAAAAGCCCGAGACCCTCGTCAACGCCCAGGGTATCATCGACCAATCCGTCCGCTCCGATGTCGACCTCAACACCTACATCGAGCAGTTGCGCTCGGACCGCATCCGCGGTCGCGTCATGGATTCCCTGACCGCCGAGGAGAAAAACATCCTGCGCCGGGCCGAGCTGAAGCGGCTCCCGCCCGGCACCGACCCGAACACCGTGCAGGTGAATCTCGGCAATGTCATGCCGATCTCCACGCGGGCCAGCTACATTATCGGCATCCACGTCACCCACGACGACCCCGAGGCGGCGGCCATCGTGGCCAATAAATATGTCAGCGCGTTCATGACCCACCTCTTCGAAAAGGCGGGCGGCACGAACGACGCCGCGATCGCCTGGCTGCAGGAGCAGGCGGAGCGGCTGAAGAAAGAGTCGGAGGCCACGGACCAGGCATTGCAGCGCTACATGCTGGACAAGAAACTCATCTCCCTCGACAGCTCGCGCGACATGGTGACTGACGCGCTGAAGAAGGCGGGCGCGCTCAAGGAGGAAAAGCGCCTGCAACTGCTCGCGCTCGATGAGAAGGTCAAACAGGTCGAGGCGTTCCAGGCCGAGAAGAAGAGCCTCTTCGAAATCGTCGAAATCGCCACCCACTCGGCCATCCCTACCCTGCGTTCAAGCCTGAGCAAACTCGAGCAGGAGCTGAATCTGCTCTCCGAACGCTACTTCGAGAAACACCCGCGGATGATCGAAAAGACCAATGAGATCGCCGTCATCTCCGCCGAGCTCAGCAAGGCCGTCACTCAGGCGATCGCCGAGCTCCGCACCCGCCAGGCGGAGGCCCGCCAGATGCTCGCGACCTACGAGGAGGAATACGCGCGGCAGGAAAAATCTTCGATGCAGCTCAGCGAAATGGGCATCGAATTCAATCTGCTCAAGCGCGAGGCCGACGTCGCTAAAAACAGCTACAACGAAATCCTACGCCGCCTGAACGAAACCAAGACGATCAAAAACATCGAAAAGGTTCCCGTCCATCCGCTCGACGCCGCCAAGATCGACCCCAACCCGATCGCGCCCAACAAACCGCAGATCGTCCGCACCAGCGTCGGCATCGGCGTGCTCGTCTTCCTCGCCATCGCGATCGGCCTCAGCTTCATCGACGACCGCGTCAAGAGCGCCTGGGACGTCGAATCGTTCATCGGCGCCAACCTCCTCGGCATCATCCCCGATCTGGCCGCGATGAAGGACGACGAAAAATACAGTCTCCTGCTCGACGACAAACAGGCACCAGGCGTCGAGGCATTCCTCAGCGTCTACAGCTCGATCAAGATCCATTCGAAGCTGGATTTCCCGAAAACGATCCTGGTCACCTCCACGATCCCCGGCGAAGGCAAGACCCTCATCTCCTGCAACGTCGCCGGCAGCTTCGCCCGCCACGGTAAAAAGACGCTGCTCATCGACTGCGACCTCCGGCGCCCGATGCTGCATCGCCACTTCAAGCAGCAGAACAACGGCGGCCTTATCCCGTGGTTCGAAGGCGGCGGCGTCATGGAAGGCGACTTGGCCACCAACCCGACCCTCGGTATCATCAAGGTCGGCGAAAACCTCTCCCTGCTCTGCTCCGGCGGCCGCTCCCGGACGCCCACCGAGCTGCTGGAGAACCCGCTCTTCGGCCAGCTTCTCGAACGCCTCAAGCGGGAATACGATCTCGTGATCGTGGACTCGCCGCCCCTGGGCGCGGTGACCGATTCGCTCCTCATCGCGGAACGCATCGACGAGGTCATCTACGTTTGCCGCTTCAACCGCGCCTACCGTAAACATATCCGCCTCTACATGCGCGCGCTGCGCAACGGTAAGAACGAGATCCTCGGTGTCGTGCTCAACGGCCTCTCGCCGCGCCGCATCGAGTATTACTCCAATTACCGCTACTACCGCAGCTACAAGAAGTATTACGGCGCGCAAACGTAGCGCGCTCGCTCGCCGCGCCCCGCGCCGTTCGCGGTAAACGTCGCTTGCCCCGTCGCTCCGCGCCGGGGCTCCACTTGAGCGTTGAGCGCGGCGCCGGGCTTCATGACCGTCCTTCCGTGTCCCGGATCTCCGCCTTTCTCCCGCCGGACTTCGCTCCGCATCGCCCGGTCACCCTGATCGCCGGACAGGGCATCTATCCGATGCTGATCGCGGATTCGGTCCGGCGTGCCGGGGTGCCGCTGCGCCTGGTGGCCTTCGAGGAAGAGACGCGCCCCGATCTCATCGCCACGTTCGCCGCCTCCGAACACCGCGTCATCAAGGTCGGCCAGCTTGGCCACATGCTCGAGGCCCTCCGCGACTTCGATTCCGGCTACGCCCTGATGGCCGGACAGATCACCCCCCGGCGCCTCTTCAAAGGCCTGCACCCCGACTTCAAGGCCACGCGCATCCTGCTCTCCCTGAAGCGCCGCAACGCCGAAACCATCTTCGGCGCCATCGCCCGCGAGATCGAAGCCCTCGGCATCACGCTGCTCGATGCCCGCTCCTTCATCGACGAACACCTCGCCACTCCGGGTTGCATGACCGGGCGGAAATTCCCGATCGATGCCGACTACGTCGACCACGGCATCGCCATCGCCCGCGAATGCGCCCGCCTCGACATCGGGCAGGGGTGCGTCGTCCGCAAAGGCACCGTGCTCGCCGTCGAGGCGTTTGAAGGCACCGATGAAATGATCCGCCGCGCCGGCTCGTTCAAAACCGACGAGGCCCTCTTCGTTAAGACGGTCAAAACCCGCCAGGACTGGCGCTTCGACGTCCCTTGCTTCGGCCAGCGCACGCTCGAAACCATGCGCGAGGCGCAGATTGCCGCCGCCGCACTCGAGACCGGGAAGGTCATCATCCTCGACAAGCCCGCCGTCCTGAAACAGGCGCGCGCGTGGGGCATCGAGCTCTTCGGCTTCGCGTAGGCACACGCCCGCCATGCCGCGCAGCCTCGCCGCTTGCGCGCGCTGCGGGATGGCTCCACTGTTTGTTGTCATGCAGAACGACGTCGTTGCCGTTACGATCAAAGGGGTGATGCCCACCGCCAACGGCTGTGCGGTTTTCCTCGGCAACGAGGACAAGACGTTCGTGATTTACGTCGACCACTCCGTCGGCAACGCGATCCAGATGACCCTCAGCGGCGTGAAAAAGGATCGGCCGCTCACCCACGACCTGATCGGCAGCATCCTCCTCGGCCTTGGCGCCAACCTCGACCACATCGTCATCAACGACGCCCGCGAAGGCACCTTCTTCGCCCGGATCCTCCTCCGCATGGAGAACGAGCTCGGGAAAAAGATCGTCGAACTCGACGCCCGGCCGAGCGACTCGATCGTCCTCGCGCTGCAGCAGAAGCGCCCGATTTACGTCGCCCGGGCCGTTTTCGACAGCGTCGAGGACATGACCGAGATTCTCGAGCGCGTGCTCAAGCAGCAGGCCGAGGAGTCGAACGAGGACGAGGAAAAGAGCTGACGTGACGGACGCCTCCCCGCCCCGTTCGCCGCTGCCGCCCGGACAGCAGCCCGGCCGGCCGTTGACCGCCCTCGCACCGATGCAGGACGTCACCGATCTGGCCTTCATGCGCGTGATCGCGCACTACGGCGCGCCGGATTACTTCTTCACCGAGTTCTTCCGCGTCCACGCCCAGTCCCGGCCCGAGCGGCACATCCTCCGCTCCATCGACGAAAACACCACCGGCCGCCCGGTGTTCGCCCAACTGATCGGCGAGGACCTCGGGCACCTCGGCCGGACCGCCGACGAATTGCTCCGCCATCCCGTGGCCGGCATCGATCTCAACCTCGGCTGCCCCGCCCCCAAGGTCTACAAGAAGAACGTCGGCGGCGGGCTCCTGCGCGAACCCGCCAAAATCGCCGCCATCCTCGCCACGCTCCGCGCCACCGTGCCCGGCCTGTTCACGGTGAAGATGCGCATCGGCTTCGAGCATACCGCGCACTTCGACACCATCCTCGATCTCATCAACGAGCACCGCGTCGACCTGCTGACCGTCCACGGCCGCACGGTGAAGGAAATGTATCGCAGCGAGGTGCACTACGACTTCATCGCCCACGCCGCGCGCCGCGTCCGCTGCCCCGTCCTCGCCAACGGCAACGTCACCTCCGCCGCCCGCGCCGTCGAGATTGTCGGCATCACCGGCACCGCCGGTGTCATGATCGGCCGCCACGCGATCCGGAATCCGTGGATCTTCCGCCAGTGTGCCGATGCCTTTGCCGGACGCGCCGTCTCGCGGCCCACACTCGGCGATGTGCGCGACTACATCGCCCGACTCTATGCCGCGACCAGGACCGACGAGATCCCCGAACGCGCGCACGTGAACAAGATGAAGAAGTATCTCAATTTCGTCGGTCAGAGCGTCGATCCCGAGGGCGCCTTCCTGCACGATATGCGTCGCACGCAGACGGAGGCCGAACTGTTTGCCGTCTGCGACCGCCACCTGCTCGCCGCGCCGGACCGCGAGTTTTCGCCCGAGCCCTACCCGGGCGTGATTGCCCGGCCGAACTGCGAAACACCCGGCGCCGCGGCCGACGGCTGCTCGCTCGACAGCGTGACCGCCTGATTTCCCTCCGGCCGCGGGCGGAGCGTCGCTCCGCTGCGCGTTTCGGCACTCCAAGGGCCTACTCGAGACCGAGGGCCTTGCGCCCCGTCTCCGAGATCATCTGCGGCGTCCACTGCGGATCCCAGACGATGTGCACCTTCGCACTGCTCACGGTCGGCAGCATCGCGATCTTCTGCCGGGCGTCCTCCGCGATCACCGGCCCCATGCCGCAGCCCGGCGCCGTCAGCGTCATCTTCACCTGCACGTCGCGCCCTCCATCGGGCAGTTCCGAGATCGCCAGATCGTAAACGAGTCCGAGATCGACGATGTTCACCGGGATCTCGGGATCGAAACACGACTTCAGCGCCGTCCACACCGCCTGCTCGCTGAACTCCCCTGCGGGTGCGGCGCCGCTCTCCGCGGCCGGCGTGTAGCCGCCGATCGCGCCCACGTTTTCCCGCGCGATGCGAAACAGCCCGCGATCCGTCCGGACGGTCACGTTTCCGCCCAGCGTCTGGACGATGAAGACGTCCGTTCCGCTCGGGAGACTGAGGACGTCTCCCGCGGGAATGACGGTGGCCGGGACGTCCCGGATCAGGGTGTGCGTTTGCGACATGGGATGAAGTTCAACGGATGTTCAGGGTCAGCGGCAGCCGGGCATATACGCCGTGGGGATCGTTCATCGCCCGCAGCATCTTCAGCTCGCTCGCCACGCGTTCCGCGAGTTTCGCGTCCAGCCCGGACTTCGATCGCGCGATCCCCGGCGCGGCCTTTTCGAGCAGTTCCTGGATCGCCTCGATCAGCTCCTTCTGGCGCGGATACTCCGTCAGCCGGTAGTTGCCCGCGATGCCCGCCTTCCCGGCGGCAAACGCGATCGCATCGTCGAGACCGCCCAATTCATCCACGAGCCCGATCTTCAACGCCTCGGCCCCGGACCAGACCCGGCCCTGCGCGATTTCCTCCACCGCGGCCGGCTCGAGTTTCCTCCCTTCCGCGACCTTCGCGATGAACTCGGCGTAGATCCAGTCCACCATGCGCTGCAGCACCGCGATCTCCTCCGGCGTCTTCGGACGCGAGATCGTGATCGCATCGGCAAACTTCCCCGTCTTCACCGCGTCGAAGGTGATGCCGAAATCGTTCGCCAGCCGCTTTACGTCGAACTGCATGCCGAAGACCCCGATCGAGCCCGTGATCGTCGTCGGCTCCGCAAAGATCCGGTCGCCATACGTCGCGATCCAGTAGCCGCCCGAGGCCGCATAGCTGCCCATCGAAACCACGATCGGCTTCACTTTCTTGATCAGGCGCACTTCGCGCTGGATCACCTCCGAGGCCGACGCACTGCCGCCGGGGCTGTTCACGCGCAGCACGATCGCTTTCACATGCGGGTCCTGACGCAGCTTGCGCAGCTCGCGCGAGAACCGCGTGCTGCCGATCTCGTCCTCCGCGCCCTCGCCATCGACGATCTCGCCTTCGGCATAGACCACCGCGATCCGGTTCCGGCTGAACGAAGACCCCGCCCCCCCACGCTCCCGCTTCGCGGGATCCGGCACGTCCTTCGCGTTCTTCGCATACTCCGCGAGCGTGACCTGCTTGAAAGGCTCCTTCGTGCCCGCCCGTCCGGTCTTCGCCTTCAACGCGTCGTAGATCTCGTCCCGATACGCGATCCGATCGACGAAGCCGGATTCCTTCGCCACCTGCGGCCGGATCATGCCCTCCGCATCGACCGTCGTCTGGATTTTCTCCGCCGTCAGCTGCCGGCTCGGCCCGATGTCCGACAGCAGCCCGGACCAGAGGTCGTTGAGCAGCTTCTGCACTTCCTCGCGATTCTCCGGACTCATCTCCCGGCGCGTGAAGGGCTCGACCGCCGCCTTGTATTTCCCGACCCGCGTGACCTGCACGTTGATGCCGTATTTCTCGAACGCCCCCGCAAAAAACATCGGCTCGCTCGACAGGCCCGGCATCAGGATCACGCCGAAGGGATCGATCGCCACCTCGCTGGCGGTCGACGCGAGATAGTAGGTCTTCGTCGTCGCGTAGGTCAGATAGGCGTTGATCGGTTTGCCCGACTTCCGGAAATCGACGAGCGCATCGCGCACTTCCTTCAACGCCGCGAAACCCGAGCTGAAGGCGGAAGAACTCAGGTCGCCCGTGATAAACACGCCCGCGATCCGCTCGTCCTGCGCCGCGGCGTGCAGCGCCCGCGTGACGGTCCGCAACTGCAACGTCTCGTTCTCCCGCTGGAATACCCCCATGTCCACCGGCGGCGGCGCGTCGGAGATCGCCGTGCCGAGATCGAAGACCAGATACGACCCGCGCTCGAATGCCGGGGTCCCCTTGTGCGCACTGCCGATCGCCGCCATGACGGCGAAGAAGCCGACGGCCAGCAGCACACATCCCGCCGAGAAAACGATCAGCGCGGTCAACGCTCCCAGCATTGAAGTGAAGAAGTTTTTCATGCGCGAGGGCGCGACCGTAGCCGCATTCCCCCTTTCCTCCAGTGGAAAACGGATTTGCCCGCCGCGGCGGAGACCGCTCCGCATTACGATTCATCACTGCGGTGCCCGCCGCGATTAGCGCCCCGAATCGCGCGGCCGCAAACCGACGAACAGGTTGCACCGCCCCCTCGCCAAACCATAGTGCCGCCCCCATGGGCGAGACCAAGGAACTCCTCACCACCAACCGGAAGGCGCTCACGATCAATCTGGACGAGAGCAAATACGGCACGTTCGCCGAGATCGGCGCCGGTCAGGAGGTCGCCCGCGTCTTTTTCCAGGCCGGCGGCGCCTCGCGGACCATCGCGAAGACGATCTCCGCCTACGACATGAATTTCAGCGACGCCATCTACGGCAAGGCGCCGCGCTATGTCTCCCGCGAGCGCCTCGCGCTCATGCTCGAGCACGAATACCAGCTGCTCCTCGAGCGCCTCGCGACTCCGCGCGGCGAGCGCACCACGTTCTTCGTCTTCGCCGACACCGTCGCGACCAAGGGCTTCAAGGGCACCGGCGACGCCCACGGCTGGATGGGCGTCCGCTTCCAGACCGAGCCCGGCGGCACGCCCAGCGAGGTCGTCCTCCACGTGAGAATGTGGGACAAGGAAAACGTGATGCAGCACGACGCGCTCGGCATCGCCGGCACGAATCTCATCTACGCCGCCTTCTACTACCGCGACGATCCACGCCGCTTCATCGAGTCCCTCGTCGACAACCTCGGCACCGCGCGCCTCGAGGTCGACATGCTGAAGTTCTCCGGCCCCGCCTTCGCCCAGGTCGACAACCGGCTGATGTCGCTCTTCCTCGTCCAGTTCGGCCTCACCAACGCGGTGATGTTCGCTCCGGGCGGCGACATGCTCCAACCCTCCGAGGCGCTCTACCGGAAGGCCGTCCTCGTCGAGCGCGGCAGCTTCCGCCCCGTCACGCACATCCACGTCGACATGCTCAACTGCGCCACCGCGCAGTTCGTCCAGGAGCCGCAGGTCAAAGGCAAGGAGGTGCTCGTGCTCATGGAGATCACGATGAACAACCTCCTCGCCGCCGGCACCCTCGACGCCGAGGACTTTCTCTCGCGCGTCGATCTCCTCGGTGAACTCGGCCTGACGACGATGATCTCCAACTACTCCGAGTATTACCGGCTCACCTCCTATTTCCGCCGCTACACGAAGGAGATGATCGGCGTGACGATGGGCATCAACAACCTCCTCGAGGTCTTCAACGAGAAGTATTACGACCACCTCGACGGCGGCATCCTCGAGTCCTTCGGCCGCATGTTCAAAAACGCCGTCAAGGTCTACGTCTACCCCATGCGCCAGGAGGCCTACGACCGCTACGTCGTGAGCGGCGGCACGCAGCCGCCCGCCCCGCACGCCGCCCACGCCTTCGCCGCCAACGTCCTCATCACCGCCAAGAACGTCCAGGTCGCCGACCACCTCCGGAACCTCTACGCCCACCTGCTGGAGAATCACTACATCGACTCCCTCGTCGGCTTCGACCCGCGCGTCCTCGGCATCTTCTCCGGCGATGTCATGCGGCGCATCCGCGACCAGGATCCGTCCTGGGAAACGCTGGTGCCCGCACCCGTCGCGGTCGCGATCAAGCGCCGCAAACTCTTCGGCTGCTCCGCCCCCGCGTAAGTTTTCCGCATCGGGGCCGCCTTCCCCGCCGTCCGTTCCCGCGCCCGCGGATTTTTCCTCGCTAGCCGCCGCGCCGGTCCCGTTATTTTTCCGCCGCCCATGCGCTTCCACAAATACCACGCCCTCGGCAACGACTACATTGTGCTCGATCCGCGCGATTTCCCGACGTGGCAACCCGCCCCCACGCTCGAGCAGATCCGCGTGGTGTGCCACCGGAATTTCGGCGTCGGCTCCGACGGCATCCTCTGGGGCCCGCTGCCGTCGCAGCAAAGCGAGTTCGGCCTGCGCATCTTCAATCCCGACGGCTCGGAGGCGGAAAAATCGGGCAACGGCCTGCGTATCTTCTCCCGTTACCTCTGGGATCAGGGACTCGTGAAGAATCCCGCGTTCACCATCGAGACGCCCGGCGGCCATGTGCAGTCCGTGATCAAGGACGCCGGCCGACTCATCACCGTCGCCATGGGCCACGTGAGCTTCGACAGCGCGAAGATCCCCGTGAACCTTGCCGGCCCCGCCCGCGAAGTCCTGAACGAGCCGATCCGCATCCTCGACCGCGACTTCACCTACTGCGCCGCGACCATCGGCAATCCCCACTGCGTGCTGCCGCTGCCCGAGATCTCCGCCGAACTCGCCCACAAATACGGCCCGCACCTCGAGGTCCACGCCAACTTCCCGCGCAAGACCAACGTCCAGTTCCTCCAGGTGCTCGACCGGAAGAATATCCGCATCGAGATCTGGGAGCGGGGCGCCGGCTACACCCTCGCCTCCGGCAGCAGTTCGAGCGCCGCCGCCGCCGTCGCGCATCGCCTCGGCCTCGTCGACCGCGACGTCACCGTCCACATGCCCGGCGGCCGGATCGGCATCGAAATCGGCGACCACTTCTCGATCATGATGACCGGCACCGTGAACAAGGTCGCCGAGGGCACCATGCACCCCGAGCTGTTTGCCGTGAAGGTCTGATCCTCCGCCGCGGGGCGTTCCCGCGGCCGGAATCGATTTGCGGCCCGATACCGGGAACTTACCGTTCGCCCGGTGCTCGGCCGGCTCAGCGACTTCTTCCGCCTCTGGTGGGGACTCCTCTACTGGAACACACGTAAATCGTGGTTCCGGCTGCGGCGCGGCCGTGCCTTGAGTCCCTGCCAGAATCCGAGCGACTCGGGCCGCGCCTTCGAAACGCATTGCGAAGCGTGCCTGCACTGGTCGCGCCCCTCCCGCTTCCGCCGCGTCTGCCCGCTGCTCGTCGCGACGAAGGAGGGCCTGATGTGCTCGGCCGATACCGCGGACGTCCGCCCGTTCTGGGGCCGCGCCGGGCTGTTCTACGGCGGCGGCGCGCTCGCGATCTATCTCACCGGCGTGATCGCCGTCTTCGTATTCCTCCGCGCCGTCGGTTTCCCGGTCAGCATCGTGCACCTCACGTTGCCGCCCCTCTGGCATCGCGTGACTGAAACCCGGAGCTGGTTCTTCCAGAAGCGCGCCAACGAAGCCTTCGCCGCCGGCAAACCCGGCGAAGGCCTGCTCTACCTCGCCAATGCCTACGAGTTCGATCCGGGCAACTACTCCGCCGGCCTCATGCTCGCCAAGAATCTCCAGGCGGCCCAACCGGGCCGGTCCGACCGCGTCTTCGAACAACTCATGCGCGACCATCCGGAGAAACGCTCCGCGACGGCCCAGGACTGGTTCCGCGCCCTGCTCGCCCGCGGCAGTTTCGAGCGCATCAACTCCCTCGCGCGCGATGAACTCCTCCACCGCCCCGCCCACGCCGGCGTGTGGCTGCGCGCGCTGCTCGTTTCCACCCGGCAGACTTCGAACGATGCCCCGCTCCGTGCCCTCCTCGAGCACCCCGCGCCGCATCTGCCCGTGTGGCGTCCCGTGATCGAGCTCGAGTTGCTGCTCCGCGCCGGACGCACCGCCGAAGCGCGCGCCCGGCTGGACGAGCCCCTGCCGCCCAACGCGCCGCCCTTCGCGATCTTCCACCGGATCGATACGTTGATCCGTCTCGGCGACCCGATCCTCGCCCTGGATCAAATCGGCCGTTGGCAGGAGAAACTCGATGGCGAAGCCACCACTCACCTCGTGCTCAGCGCCCTCGCCACGCACGGCTCCCGCACCCGCGCCCAACGCTTCGCCGCCCTCCTCGACAACGCCCTCACGCCTCCCGTGGTCACCACCCTCTGCGCCCACCTGATCCGCCACCCCGACAACGAACTCTTCCAACGCCTCTGGGTGCGCGTCGCGCAGAGCCCCCTGGCGCTCAACACCGACACCGCCGGCGCGTGGTTCTCGCTGATGTGCGCCGCCGGCGCGGTCGGCGATTACGCGCGCCTCGGCGAGCTCACCGAGAAACTGAAACACGCCTCCAGCACGCCGTTCACCGCCCTCGCCGTCATCGAGGCCTTCTTCCGCGGGCAGACCGCCGAGCGGCGCATCACCGGCTTCATGCCCATTCTCCCGCTGCCGCTCGATGTCTCCTACGCCCTCATCGAGCGTTTCTCGCCGCCCGTGCCGGTGAGCAAGCCCCCCGTCGCCGGCGATTCCCGCAAACGCCCATGAGCCCGAGCCTCTCCCTGCGCGCTGCCTTCGGCTCCCTGCCTCTGCTCGGCCGGCTGAACCTTGCCCTGCTGGCGGCCGCCGTCGCCGCCCTTTCCGCCTGGCTCTGGCGCGACTGGAGCCACAACCCCGATCTCTCCCACGGCTTCTTCATGCCGCTGGTTTTCCTGCTGCTCCTCAACGAGAGCCGCCGCGGCACCCCCCGTTACCTTGGTGCCTCCCTCCCCGCGCGCGCCGGGTTCGGCCTGCTGCTCGCCGGCGCGATCGGCGCGCTCATCCTCGCCGGCCTCTACGCCGCCGCGGTCGACTGGAGCCACGCGCTCGTCAACGTCATGCTCGCGCTGTCGCTCTCCCTGCTGCTTGGAGCCGGCGTCGTGATCTTTTCGGACCGCCGTTACGGCGTCGTCCCGTGCAACTGGCCGGCCGCCGTCGCCGTGTTCCTCTGGCTGCTGGTCGTGCCCATCCCGCCCGGCACCTACTCCGCGCTCACGCTCAATCTCCAGATGCTCGTGAGCGAGGGCGTCCTCCGCTCCCTCCACCTCCTCGGCATCGCCGCCGTCCGCCACGGCAACATCATCGACCTCGCCAACGCCAGCGTCGGCGTCGAGGAAGCCTGCAGCGGCGTCCGCAGCCTCATCTCATGCGTGTTCGCCGGCCTGTTCTTCTCCGCGACGCTCGTGCAGCGGCCCATCCCGCGGGCCATCATCATCGCGCTGTCCGCCCCGCTGGCGCTCGGGATGAATTTCCTGCGCTCGCTCGCCCTCACGCTTCTCGCCAACGAGGGCGTGGACATTTCCGGCACCTGGCACGACGCCACCGGCTTCGCCGTGCTTGGCGTCACCGCGGGGATCCTCGGCGGCCTCGCCTTCCTGCTCGATGGCGGCACGCGCTCCCGCCCCGAGGCCCCTGCACCCGCCGCCACGTCCACCGGCAGCGAAACCCGGGGCGCCGGCCCGCACCGCACCTTCGCCATCGTGCTCGGCGTCGCCTTCGCCCTCGTGGGATTTTTCGTCGCCAACACCCGCTCCACCCCCGTCGCCAACGCCCCTACCCCCAACCTCCTCGCCCTGCTGCCCGACTCGTTCGAAGGCTGGCGCGTCAAGACCAGCGACCTCTACGAGTTCCGCGGCACGCTCCAGACCGACCACCTTGCCCAGCGCCACTACGTCCGCGCGGGCGAAGGCGTGCCGACCGAGATCGTGATCTACGTCGCCTACTGGCAACCCGGTCAGGCTCCCGTCAGCCTCGTCGCCGCCCACACCCCCGATGCCTGCTGGCCCGGCTCCGGCTGGGTCGCCCTCGACAATCCCAATCCCCAGGCCGACCTCGCCATCGGCGCGCGCCCCCTGCCCCGCGCCGAACACCGGATCTTCAAGGGCGGCAGCCTCCCGCAAAACGTCTGGTTCTGGCACCTCTACGACCAGCGCCCCATCCCGTTCATCGACCCCTATTCGCCCGTCGCCCTGCTCCGCCTCGCGGTCAACTACGGCTTCCGCCGCTCCGGCGAACAGGCTTTCATCCGCGTCTCGAGCAACCGCCCCTGGTCCGAGATCGCCCACGAGCCGCTGCTCGCCGAGTTCTTCCGCCGCGCCCACACCCTCGGTTTCTGACCATGCCGCTGCCCGTCACCAAGGTCGAGAAGACCATGCTCTCCGTCCTCGCCGTCCTCATCGTGCTCGGGCTCATCGGCCTCGCCGTCCTCTGACGCGCCCCCGCTCCCACCCGGGACGGCCGGTGCCCATCCCGTTGACCAAGCCGGCTGACCGGAAAAAAACTCGCCAACTTCCGGGCGGCTGCATCCCCTCGTCAGCCCAATTCGTAATGAGAGGGAAATGGTCACGCTCCTTGCCTGTTCGCCCCCCGCTGCGGCCTACGCCCCAGCGCTCGCGGAAGGTCGTTCGCATGCCCGCGGACGCGCACGCATGACCCCCACGCCGCCACCGGCCGCGACGTCCGACTCCCGCGAAGCCATCGACACCCAGCTCCTGCAACGCGTCGCCCGCGGCGACCGCCAGGCCTTCGCCGAACTCTACGACCGCTTTTCCGGGCCCCTCTACGGCACCGCCCTCCGCATCGTCCGCGAGCCCGCCGAGGCGCAGGACATCGTGCACGATGCCTTCATCACCATCTGGGAAAAGGCCCCCACCTTCGACGCCACCCGCGGCACGCCGTTCTCCTGGGCCGTCACCCTCGTGCGCAACCGCGCCATCGACCGCGTGCGCATGCGCCGCCGCCGCGCCGAACTCCTGGCCGAAAGCGCCGCCTCCGATCTTGGCCTCGACGAGTCGTCCAGCAACAGCTCCGGCGCCGACGCCGCCGCGTCCGGGGACGAAGCCCGCGCCATCCGCGCCGCCGTCGCCACTCTTCCCCCCGAGCAGCAACGCGCCCTGGAGCTCGCCTTCTTCGGCGGCCTCACCCAGGAGGAGATCGCCCGCAAGCTCCGCGAACCCCTCGGCACCATCAAGGCCCGCATCCGTCGCGGTCTGATCAAACTCCGCGACTGCGTCGCCCGCAGCACATGATCGAGGAACGTCACGAAGAGCTCGCCTCGCTCTACGCCTTCGACCTGCTCGAAGGCGAAGAACTCACCCGCTTCGAGGAGGCCCTCGCCCGCGATCCCGAGCTCCAGTCGCTCGTCCGCTCCCTGCGCGACACCTCCGCCCATTTCGCCTACGCCGCCTCCACGCCGCCGCCGATCACCCTCAAGGAGCGCGTCCTCTCCAATCTCAAGCCCCAGGCCGTCAGCGCCGCGCCGCAGGCCGAGATCATCCGCCCGCCGTTCTCTGTCTTCCGCAGCCCGCAGATCCCGTGGGCCGTCGCCGCGTGTTTCGCCGTCCTCGCCGCCTGGCTCGGCCAACGCGCCCTCTCGGCCCGCAGCGAGCTGTCCCACCTGCGCCGGCAGAACGCCATCGCCGATGTCACCCTTCAGAGCGTCCGCCAGCAGCTCGAGGCCGACCGCATCGTCACCCGCCGGCAGATCGACACGCTCGACCGCGACCTCAAGGCCGAACAGGCCCGCCTCGCCGAGGCCCGCGCCGAAGTGCTCCGCACCACGTCGCAACTCGCCGCCGCCAACGACCGCGCCCGCGCTGCTACCGACTATACCCTCCAGCTCGCCGAGGCCCGCCGCGTCCTGGCCGACCGCGAAACCCAGGTAGCCTCGCTTACCCAACGGGTCGACGCCCTCGCCGGCGCCAGCGCCGAGCTCGGCCGTCAGCTCGAACTCGCCCGCGACCGCATGGGCCAGCTCGCGTCCGACATGCTGCGCGAACGCGAACTCGCCGATTTCAAGATCAGCGTCCTCGCCTCCCTCGCGCGCGATTACCCGCAGGCCCTGGCCGTGGCCGTCTGGGACAGCTCCCGCAAGGAGGGCGTGCTCAAGGTCGAGAACCTTCCCGCCCTCTCCCCCACGCAGGATTACCAACTCTGGGTCGTCGACCCGCAGTATAAGGATCCGGTCGACGGCGGTGTCTTCACCGTCACGCCCGGCACCGGTGAAGCCCGCCTGACGTTCACGGCCAAGCAGCCCGTCACCGCCGTCAACGCCTTCGCCATTTCCCTCGAGCGCAAGGGCGGCGTGCCCAAGGCCGAGGGCCCGATCCTCCTGCTCGGCAAGTAAACGCGCCCGCGCCCGGGCCACATTCCTCCGGGCTCCCGGGAGCGCGATCGCCCCTCGGCGGCGGAGAAGCCGCGATCGGCCGCCGCCGTTTTCCGCCCTTGCCTCGCCCCGGCGCCGCCCGAAATCATCCGCGCCGCATGATCATCAAACCCAAGGTCCGCGGCTTTGTTTGTGTCACTGCGCATCCGGATGGCTGCGCCGCACACGTCCAGGAGTGGATCGATTATGTGAAGTCCCAAGGCACCCTCCGGAACGGCCCCAAAAAGGTCCTCGTGATCGGCTCGTCCACCGGCTACGGCCTCGCCTCCCGCATCGCCGCCGCCTTCGGGTCGGGCGCCGCGACCCTCGGCGTGTTCTTCGAACGTCCCTCCGAAGAAGGCCGCCCCGCCACGCCCGGCTGGTATAACACCATCGCCTTCACCCACGCCGCCCGCGCCGCCGGCGTCTACGCCAAAAATATCAACGGCGACGCCTTTTCCGACGACATCAAGAAGCAGGCCCTCGAGCTCATCCGCACCGATCTCGGCCAGGTCGACCTCGTCATCTACTCACTCGCCTCACCCCGCCGCACGCACCCGAAAACCGGCAACGTCCACAAGTCCGTCCTCAAGCCCGTCGGCACAACCTACACCAACAAGACCGTCGACACCGACAAGGGCATCGTCTCCACCGTCACCATCGAGCCCGCCAACGAGCAGGAAATCGCCGACACCACCGCCGTCATGGGCGGCGAAGACTGGGAACTGTGGATGAACGCCCTCTCCGAGGCCAACCTCCTCGCCCCCGGCGCGCAGTCCGTCGCGTATTCCTACATCGGACCCGAGGTCACCTGGGCGATCTACAAGAACGGCACCATCGGCCTCGCCAAGAACGACCTCGAACGCGCCGCGCGCAACATCGACTCCCTCCTCAAGCTCAAGGCCGGTGGCGGCCGCGCCTTCATCTCCGTCAACAAGGCGCTCGTCACCCAGGCCAGCTCCGCCATCCCGGTCGTGCCGCTCTACATCGCGATCCTCTACAAGATCATGAAGGCCGCCGGCACCCACGAGGGCTGCATCGAACAGATCCAGCGGCTCTTCGCCACCCAGATGTTCAACGGCAACACGCCCCGCTTCGACGAAGCCGGCCGCGTCCGCATCGACGACTGGGAAATGCGCCCCGAGATCCAGCACGCCGTCCGCGAAATCTGGCCGCGCATCACCACCGAGAATCTCGCCGCCGACACCGACATCGCCGGCTACCGCTCCGAGTTCCTCAAGCTCTTCGGCTTCGGCCTCGCCGGCGTGAACTACGAGGCCGAGACCGAGCCGCACCGCCCGATGCTCTAAGGCCGGCCCCGGGCGGCGCACCTCGGTCCACCGCCCGGCGTCAACCGCGCCTCACCGCATGCGCGCTGTCATCCAACGCGTCTCGTCCGCCCGCGTCACCGTCGCCGGCGACGTCACCGGCGAAATCGGCCCCGGCCTCCTCGTCCTGCTCGGCGTCGCGCCGGACGACACCGAGGCCGATGCCCAGTGGCTCGCCGCCAAAATCTGCGGCCTCCGGATCTTCGAGGATGCCGACGGCAAAATGAACCGCTCGGTCGTCGATCTCGCCGGCGGCATCCTCGTCGTCAGCCAGTTCACCCTCTTCGCCAGCACGCGCAAAGGCACCCGCCCGTCGTTCAACGACGCCGCCAAGCCCGACCTCGCGATCCCGCTCTACGAAACGTTCAATCGGCTCGCGTCCACCGCCCTCGGCCGCCCCGTCGCCACCGGCCGTTTCGCCGCCAAGATGGAGGTCGCCCTCGTGAACGACGGCCCCGTCACCCTCGTCATCGACACGCGCACGCGCGAGTAGGCCGTCCGGCATTTCCTCACGCCCACTTCCCGTGTCCCCCTCGCTCTCCGCCGAATCTCCTCCGCCCGATGCCGCCGAGGCGCGCCGCCTGCGCTGGCGCATGCTGGCCCTCGCCTTCACCGCGCTCTTCCTCCAGATGATGGTGATCCGCTGGGTGCCGGCGGTCGTGAAGCTGATCGCGTTCTATGCGAACCTGATGCTGCTGAGTTCGTTTCTCGGCATCGGCGCCGGCGCCCTCGCCTCGCGGCACCGTTGGCGGCTCTTCGATTACTTTCCGCTCCTCCTCGCGCTCAACTTCGGCGCGATCTTCCTCTGCCGGAATGTCGTCTTCTTCACCTCCGAAAACGAGATGCGGCTTTCCGATCTCAACCCGACGGTCGGCAACAACCTCGTCCTGCTCGCCGTCTTCGGCCTCAACGCCCTCGTCTTCGTGCCCATCGGCCAGCGGATGGGCGAGATCTTCGACCGGCTCCCGCGCCTCGCCGCCTATAGCTGGGATATCGCCGGCAGCCTCCTCGGCACCCTCGGCTTCGCCGCGTTTTCGCTGCTCCATTTCTCGCCGGTCTGGGGCATCGCGATCGTCATGGCCGTGTATCTCGCGATCTCCGAGGTCCGCCGCTGGCTCGTCAGTGTGCCCCTCTTCGCCGCCGCACTCGGCCTCGTCGCGGTCTCGACCGATCCCAATGCCATCTGGTCGCCCTACCATTACATCACCGTCAGCCCCGTCGGTAAGCCCGGCCTCACGCTTTCCCAGCCGCCGCCCGACCTCGCCACGATGAAGGACCCGCCCGGGTTCTCCGTCAGCGTCCACCACTTCTACTATCACTACAACGCGTCGCTCGATCCCGCCCGCTACACCGGCGGCCTCAGCGGCCAGGTCGCCGCGCTCAGCCAGTATTTCCGTTTCCCCTACGAACTCGCGACCGGACGCGACCGCGCCCTCGTGCTCGGCGGCGGCGGCGGCGGCGATGTCCAGGGCGCCCTCGCGACCGGCTTCCGGCAGGTCGATGTCGTCGAGATCGACCCGACCATCGTCGCGATCTCCAAACGCTACAATCCCGACCGCCCCTACCTCGACCCGCGCGTCAACGTCCACATCGACGACGCCCGCGCCTTCGTCGCCCGCGCCCGCCCGGGCTACGATGCGATCGTCTACGGCCTCCTCGATTCGCACATCCTCTCGAGCAGCATGCAAAGCGTCCGGCTCGACGGCTACGTCTACACCGTCGAGGGCATCCGCGCCGCCTACCGGCTGCTCGACGACGACGGCGTCCTCACCCTCGCCTTCTACATCGAGAAAGACTGGCTGCTCCCGAAGCTCCACCAGCTCGTCACCGAAGCCACGGGCCGCACGCCGGCCATGTATGTGCTCAACCGCACCCACATCTTTGTCGTGCCCAAGCAGCCCGACCGGCGGCTGCCCGCCCGCGTCTTCCAGCTGCAACGCGCCGTGCTCGACGCCGCGCCCGTCGGCGTCGCCGTGCCCACCGACAACTGGCCGTTCCTCTACCTCCGCGGAAAATCCATCCCTTTCGACTACCTGCTCGGCATCGGCCTGCTGCTCACGCTCTCCGTCGGTTCGCTCCTCAGCCTCCGCCGGGGCGCGTTCAGCCGCGAGGACCTGCACTTCGCGCTCCTCGGCGCCGGCTTCCTGCTGCTGGAAACCAAGAGTATCTCCGACTGCGCCCTTTACTTCGGCTCCACGTGGCTTGTCTCCGCCGTCGTCATCGCCGGCGTCCTGCTGATGGTGCTCGGCGCCAATCTCGCCGCCCGCCGCATCCCGCGCTTCCACCCGCTGCTCTTCGTCCCGCTGTTCGCCTCGCTCGCCCTCGTGATTCTCGTGCCGCGCGATGTCGTGCTCGGCTTCGACGCCTCCGCGCGCCTCGCCTGGGCCCTCCTCATCGTGCCGTTGCCCGTCTTTTTCGCCGGCATCGTGTTCTCGACCACCTTCCGCGAGGCCCGCGTGCCATCCGCGGCATTCGGCGCCAATCTCATCGGCGCCATGGTCGGCGGTTTCGGCGAATACCTCGCCATGGCCTTCGGCAACCAGCGGCTGTCTTTCCTCGTGATCGGCGCCTACCTGCTGAGCCTGCTCGTGCTGCTTTCCCTGCGCTCCCGCCGCCCGATCGCGGCCTGAACCGCCGCCTCCGCCGCGGCAACCGGACGATCCTCCGGCCTGCGGCGGCGCTTGCCGCTCTGCTTTCCTCCCTCTGCCTCGCCTCGATTCTGCGCGCCCTACGCCGGCTGCTGCTGCGAGATGCAGTGCAGCGTGCCGAGCCCCCAGATCAGGTGATAGCAGTCGATCGGCACCACCTCGCGGCCGGGGAAACAGCTGCCGACGATCGCACACGCCTCGGCATCGCGCTTCTTTTGCCGGAAGGTCGGCACGAGCACCGCGCCGTTGATGATGAGGAAATTTGCGTAGCTCGCCGGCACGCGCTGCCCGTCGAAGGCCAGCGGCTTCGGCATCGGGAGCGTCACGAGGTCGAATTTCTTCCCCGCCGGCGTGCGGAAGCCCCGCAGCCGCTCCAGATTCTCCTCGAGGATCCGGTGGTTGGGGTCGCGCCGATTCGGCTCCACGCAGGTGATGAATCCGTCCGGCTTGTAGAAACGCGTGATGTCGTCGATGTGCCCGTCGGTGTCGTCGCCGAGAATGCCGTCGCCGACCCAAAGCACCTCCTTCACCCCGAGGTAATCGCCCAGATTGCGCTCGATCTGTGCCCGCGTGAGGTGCGGATTGCGGTTCTTGTGCAGCAGGCACTGCTCGCTCGTGAGCAGCAACCCGCGACCGTTCACGTCGATCGATCCGCCCTCGAGCACCATGTCGTTCTCAAAGCGGCGGAGCTTCAGCTGCCGCGCGATGCTCGGCGGGATCTCGTTGTCGAGGTCGTAGGGCGGATACTTGTCGCCCCAGGCGTTGTAGCGCCAGTCGGTGATCGCGACTTCGCCGGTCTTGTCGTTCCGCACGAAGATCGGCCCGTGGTCGCGACACCACGCGTCGTTCGTCGGGTGATCGTAGAAAGTGACTTTCGTCATGTCCGCGCCCGCGGCGGCGCACAGCCGCTTTGCGCGCAGGTGCAGCTTCGCCGCCGCGTTGATCCGCACCTCCTGATGGCGGCTGATCGCCGTCACGATCCGGGCAAACGCATACGGCACGGGCCGGAACTGCCCGGGCCACGACGCACGTTTGTGCGGCCACGAGAGCCAGACCGCCACCTGCGGCTCCCACTCCGCCGGCATACGGAAGCCTTCCTGCCGCGGCGTGCGGACGGAAGACTTCGCGGAGGATGAGTCGGACTGCTTCGCCACGCGGGACGCCTTCATCGCGGATCAGTCGATGAAGCGTTTCGTGATGTCACCGTAGGCGTCGATCCGGCGGTCACGCAGGAACGGCCAGTGCGTGCGCGTGACGTCGACCTTCCCGAGCTCGATCGGCACCAGCATCACTTCTTCGCGGTCCACGCTCGCCTTGGCGAGGATCTGCCCGCTCGTGCCGGCGACGAAGCTCTGGCCCCAGAACTCGATGCCGTCGCCGCCCTCGGGCTGCTCGAGCCCGATGCGGTTTACCGCGGCCACATAGCAGCCGTTGGCCACCGCATGGCTGCGCTGGATCGTCTCCCACGCCCCGTGCTGGTTCACGCCGTATTCGGCCTTCTCCTTCGGATGCCAGCCGATCGCGGTCGGATAGAAAAGAATCTCCGCGCCCTGCATCGCCGTCAGTCGCGCGCCCTCCGGATACCACTGGTCCCAGCACACGAGCACACCGATCCGGCCAAACTTCGTGTCCCACGCGCGGAATCCGGTGTCGCCGGGCGTGAAGTAGAACTTCTCGTAGTAGAGCGGGTCGTCCGGGATGTGCATCTTGCGATACGGCCCGAGATATTTGCCGTCCGCATCGATGATCACCGCCGTATTGTGGTAGAGGCCCGACGCCCGCTTCTCGAACAGCGAGGCGATGATCACCACGCCGTATTTTTTCGCGAGCGCCTGAAACGCCTTCGTGCTCGGCCCCGGGATCGGCTCCGCGAGCTGGAAATAGTCGTGGTTCTCCGCCTGGCAGAAATACTGCGACCGGAAGAGCTCCTGCGTGCAGATGATATTCGCGCCCTGCCTGGCGGCGCGTTCGGTGAGCGCGAGCGTCTTCTTCAGGTTCGCGTCCGGATCCGTGCCGCACGCGTGCTGGAGGAGACCCAGCGTGACTTTCTTGGCCTTCGACATGATTGCGAAAATTGGGGGTTGCCCGACCGGCGCGCAACTCCCGCGACACGGGTGGCGCGCGTTCTTTCCCCACCGCCGCGCGGCGCACCCGGGCACGCGCGCGACGCGCGACCGAGGGCGAATCAATACACCACTTTGTTCAACGGATACTCGACGATGCCTTCGGCGCCGAGCGCCTTGAGCTGCGGAATGATCTCCCGCACCACGCTCTCGTCGATGATCGTCTCGAGCGCGATCCACTCCGGATTGCTCAGCTGCGAGATCGTCGGATTGCGCAGCGCCGGGAGCTTGGCGGCGACCGCATCGAGCGCCCGCTTCGGCAGATTCATCTTCAGGCCGACCTTCGACTCCGCCTCGAGCGCGCCTTTCAGCAGCAGCGCGATCGTCTCGATCTTCTGGCGCTTCGCGGGATTGGCCCACGAGTTCCGGTTGGCGATCAGCTTGGTGTTCGTCTCCAGCAGCGTGTCGACGATCCGGAGTTTGTTCGCCCGCAGCGAGGAGCCCGTCTCGGTGATGTCGACGATCGCGTCGACCAGGTCCGGCACCTTCACCTCGGTCGCACCCCAGGAAAACTCCACCTCCACCTTCACGCCCTTCGCCTCGAAGTAGCGCTTCGTCGTGTTGATCAACTCGGTCGCCACGCGCTTGCCCGCGAGATCCTGCGCCGACTTCACCGGCGACGCCTCCGGCACGCACAGCACCCAGCGCGACTTCTGCGTCGAGACCTTGCTGTAAACCAGGTCGCACACGTCGACCACGTCGGAGTTGTTCTCCTTGATCCAGTCCTCGCCCGTCAGCCCGCAGTCGAAGAACCCGTGCTCCACATAGCGGCTCACCTCCTGCGCGCGGATGAAGCGGCCATCCAGCTCCGCATCGTCGATCGACGGCCGGTAGCTGCGCGAACTCGTCGTGATCTTCCAGCCCGCCTTGGCGAACAGGTTCTTCGTGGATTCTTCCAGGCTGCCCTTCGGCAGGCCCAGCATCAGCAGTGGAGCTTTGTCGGACACGCGGCGAAAGCACACGCCGCCCCGGAGCCACTCAAGCCTGAATTCCCCTCGTGACATGGCGCGGCGCTGCGCCACCGTCGCTCCGGGCGCGGCAGTTGACAGGGATGCGCCCAATTGTAAAAACCGCTGCGCCGCCCCGACCATGGCAAATTCGATTCCTCCCCGCACCGAACCGAAGCCGCTGATCGTGATTGTCGAGGACGAGCCCGAGCTGGCCTCGCTCATCGCGGTGCACCTCGAGAAGGCCGGCATGAACACGCAGATCTGCAACCGCGTGCAGCACGCCGTGCGGTTCCTGAAGAAGAATTTCGCCAACCTCGTCCTCCTCGACATCAACCTGCCCGACCAGCCCGGCTTCTCGTTGATCGAGGAACTCAAGTCCTCCGATATCTCCGTCCCGGTCATCTTCCTCACCGGCAACGTCGAGGAGACAAGCAAGGTCCGCGGCCTCGACATGGGCGGCGACGATTACATCACCAAGCCGTTCAGCTACGCCGAGCTCACCGCGCGCATCCGCGCCGTGCTGCGCCGCACCGAGGCCAAGGCCGACCTCAACGTCACGAAGAACGTCAAGGTCAACGACGAGCCCTTCGATTTCTGCGGCGCGCGCGTCACACCCGAACGCCTCGAGATCACCTTCCCCGACGGCCAAACGACCAAAATCGGCCGCAAGGAACTCGGCATCCTCGCCTACCTCAACGCGCACCAGGGCCAGGTCATCACGCGCAAGGCATTGATCCATTCCGTGTGGGGCATCCACGCCGACGTGAAGAGCCGCTCGCTCGATCAATACATCGTCAAGGTCCGCGACCTCTTTGCCTCGCACAGTCTGGAACTCTCCGCCTTCCGCACCGTGCACGGCATCGGCTACATCTTCGACCCGCGCGGCACCGCCGGCGCGAACAACTGACGCGTTTTATCCGCTGCGCGGGGCTCCACCGCCGTCCGCCGGAGCCTCCACGCATCCGCAGCGACCCCGCCCTCAGCGCCCACGTCCGGCCAGCGCCCGCGCCTCCGGCGTGAGCCAACCGACCAGCGGCAACTCGAGCCGCACCATCTCGCGCAGCGCCACAATCGCCACCTGCCGCGCCCCGTCGGCGTTGTAGTGCGTGTCGTCCTTCGCCCCGTTGGGATAACTCTCGAATTTGCCCGGCGGCAGATACAGGTGCAGCGCCCGCGAACCTTCCACCCCCAGACCGCGCTCCAGCTCCACCGTGCGGTCGCGCATCTCCATCAGCGGCACGCGCTGCCCGTTCGCCACCTCGCGCGTCACCTCCACCCACTCCGACGGCGGCACCACGAACTCGCCCCGCTCGTTCCAGTTCCGCCGCACCACCGAAGTCGCCAGAATCGGCGTCGCCCCTTTGGCCCGCGTCTCGGCGATGAACCGCAGCAGATTTTCGCGGAATGTCCCGCGCGGCTCCGTGCGACGCGCCGGATCGTTCGCGGCATCGTTCGTGCCGAAGCACACGATCAGGAAATCACCCGCCTGCAGCTCCGCCGCGACCTTCGCCCAATGTCCCTGGTCGATGAAACTCTTGCTGCTCCGCCCGCTCAGCGCGCGGTTCCGCACCTGCGCCGGATCCCGGAAATACTCGGGCAGAATCTGCCCCCAGCCGACCACCGGCCGCGTCGGCGGAAACGTCGCCATCGTCGAGCCGCCGATCAGGAACAACCGCGGCACCGCGTTCCCGTCCGGTGCCGCGGCCCGCAGCGCGGCGACCGCTCCGAAACACAGCATCAGCCAGCACGCACGCCGGTTCATGTCTCCTTCGGCACTCCGTTCAGCGCTGTGCCACCGGCACCAGCCGCAGTCCGCGCACGTCGGCCAGCTCGCGCTTCAGCGGTCCATCCGGCCGCAGCAGGATGCGGTTCAACCCCGCGCGCAGCGTCAGTTCCCCGGCCGGCTGCTCCTGGAAACGATCGTAGTCCACGGTCGAGCGCACCTCGCCGCGCGTGCGACTGCCTTCCGTTTCCACCACGTAAAAATCTCCCGCCGACTCGTCGTCCGCCGCGAGTGTGACCTGCACCGCGAAACGTCCGCCCGTCGCGACCTCCACGCGCCACTCCGCCACATCGTCCGCCACGACCCACGGCGCGAGCACATCGAGCGCCGGCCGGTAACCGAGCCGCTGCGCGTAAACGGTCGCCAGCCGCGCCGGCAGCAGGATCTCGCCGGAAGCGGCCGCGCGGATCGGCGGCGCCGCGACCGGCTTCACCGCCGGCCCACTCGCCACCGGCATCGGGCCGCCCGCCACCGCGTCGAGTTCCTCCGCCGTCCACGGCAACGTGCGCCCCTCCGTCTCGCGGCGAACCGCCCGCACGAGCGCGGGGGCCACGAACTCGGCGTGGTTGCCCCACGCCCGCCGGATATAGCTCAGCACGCCCGCGATCTTCTCGTCATCGAGCACGTTGGCCGCACCGAGTCCCGGCATCGCGAGATTCCAGACTTGATCGTTTACTTTCACCGGGCCGTAGAGCCCGTGCAGCACGATGCGCACGAGCCGCTCGGGCGGACCGGCGACCCAGTCGCTGCCCGCGAGCGGCGGCGCGAGATTCGCCGCCCCCACGCCGTTCGGCTGGTGGCACGCCGCGCAGAACTGCGTGAACACCTCGCGGCCCAACTCCAGCCGCCTCGTCTGCGCCGGCGTAAGCGTCTCCGTCTCCGCCCCCGCAAGCACCGCCGCGCCCGGCCACGTAAAGAGGTCCAGCAGCCGGAGCGCCTGCTGCCGCAGCGTCGCGTCCCGGCCGCGCGCGAGCGCGATCAATGCCGCCGGCTCCCGCGCCAGCGCAACCTGCTTCATGCCGCGCCGCGCGTTGCCCACGTGACTGCCGATCGCATCGAGCAGCGCCCCGCGTTGCCAATCACCCGCCCCGCCGGCTTGGGCAAGCGCGTCGAACAAGCCCGACGCCCGCTCCGGTTCCGCCGCTTCAAGCACACATCGCACCGTCAACGCGATCAGCTCCGTTTCGGAAGCGCCGATCGTCGCCCGGTCGCGCGACTCCGCGAGCAGCAGCCGGAGAAACTCGAGTTCGCGGTGCTGCAGCCCCGTCAATGCCGCCGCGGAAAACAACGCATCCGACCCGCTGCGCGCCAGCCGGGCCAATACCGGGAGCGCCGCCGGCGCGGTGAGCCCGCTGGCCGTCAACGTCGCCTGCAGCCGCACCGCCTCGCTCGGATCCGCCACCGCCCGCTCCAGCCGCGCGAGCACTGTCGCCGCGTGCGCGCCGTCCAGCCCCGTTTCGCCGACGCGGAACGCCGCCGCCCGCACGCGCGCGTCCGGATCGTCGAGCGCCGCGAGTTTCACTTCCGGGGCCAACGCCTCCAGACCGTCGAGCGTCCAAAGCGCATGCAGCCGCGCCAGGGGCGACTCGCCGCGGCGCACCGCCGCCACGAGCAGCGGCACCGCCGCCGGATCGCGCCGCTCCACGAGCAGACGCTGCGCGGTGAGCCGCCACCAACCCGTGCCGTGTCCGAGCTGGCGCACCAGCTCCGCCGTCGTCGCGCGTCCCAAAGCCGGCGCCTTCCGATCAAGCGGCCGGTCCTCCCGCACGATGCGATAGATGCGCCCCTGATTCTGCCCGACGTCGAGTTTGCGGTCGCGCACCTGGTCGCTGATCCACGGCACCATGAAGATCACGTGTTCGATGATGCCGCGGTAAAGGTCGGCGAGGTAGAGCGCCCCATCGGGCCCCACGCGCGCATTCACGGGCCGGAACCGCTCGTCGGTCGAGGCGAGGAATTCCTGCTCCGCGGGATAATAGCGCCGGGCCTGCGGCCGCAGGCCCCAGTCGACCTTGAGGCGGCCGACCAGGTTTCCACCCGACTCCGGCACGAAGATATTTCCCCGCGCCTCCTCGCCGAATTGGTCGGCATCGTAGTAGCACGTGCCGGCCACGATCGTGTAGGTCCGCAGGCGGCCGTCGTCCCGCAGCTCCATCGCGCCGAGCGTGATGCCGGGCGTCACGCGGATGGGAAACACCTGCTGCGCGTCCCGCGCGACATTCGTGTCGATGCCCGCAAACCCGCGCCCACCGCGCTGCGCGAGCGCCGCGAGATGCCGGTTGCGCACGATGTAATGGCCCGGGATCAGATTCGCGTGCAGCGCGGAGCTCTCGTGCGACGTGAGAAAACGCCCCGTGTCGTCGAACGACACGCCGAACTGACCGCTCCTCGGCATCGGCTCCTCGATGAGTTTGCCGTCGACCCAGCGGTGCCGCGACGTGGCGTCGGCATTGTGAAGCCAGTTGTCGATGCCGTAGCGCAGCCCGTTGCCCGTGTGCTGCGGATTGCCCGCCACCCCGAGTTTGCCGACCTCCGTGCGCCGATCGCAGCGCAGATCACCGTCGGTGTCCTCGCAGAACCAAACCTTCGGCGGTTCCTGCAGCAGCACCCCGCCTTTCACGAAGGAAAGCGAGCGAGGCATGACCAGCCCTTCGAGAAACACCGTGCTCTTGTCCGCGCGCCCGTCCGCATCGGTGTCCTCCAGCACCACCACGCGGCAGATCGGGTCGGACTCGCCCGTGCCCTTGATGTCCCGCATGTAGCCCTGGTATTCGACGACCCAGATCCGGCCTTCGGCATCGAAGTCGAACGAGACCGGGTTCTGCACCATCGGCTCGGCCGCGACGAGTTCCAGGCGGAAGCCGGGCGCCAGCTTGAAGGTCTTCAACGCCTCCTCCGGCGAAAGCGGCGGCGCCGGCGGCACGTTCATCTGCTTCAGCAAGTCCGCGCCTTTCTCCCACTGCGCACGGTTCGTGAGCATCGACGGCGGCCGGTTGCGCGGCCGTTCCGGCGGCACCGACTGGGCGCCCGCCCCCGAGGGACCAAGTGCGAGGACCAGCGCGCATCCCGCCACGCTCGGCTGAAGCAGGCTCCGCAGCGGCATGGCGGCGATCAGAAGCGCGCCTGCACGCCCGCCGAGATCGAGCGGGGAAACAGATTGGTCTGCGCCTGACGGTCGCCCCGATACAGGCCGGAATAGCGGCCGCGGTTCTCCTCGGTGAGATTGATCACGTCGAAGAACACATTGACGTTCCGCGTGAACTTGTAGCGCGCGAAGAAATCATACTGCCCGCGCCGCCCGATGAACTCCGAACTCGAGGGATCGCCCGCATTGAGCGAGGCGAGGTAGGTGTCGGAGTAATTCCACATCAGGCGGAGATCCCAGCGGCCATAGTTGTAGGTCAGACCCGCATTGCCCGAGCGGGGCCGCATGCCGGTGAGGTTGTTCTTGAACGGCAGATTCGTCACCACGCCGTTGTAGTCGCCCGCACTCGTGAGGACCGTCCAGTTGCCCATCACGCCGAAGCCGCGCAGCAACCCGGGCAGAAAACTCAGCTGCTGCGAGTAGTTCAGCTCCATGCCTTCGACCGTGCCGTCGCCGGAATTCACGCGGCTGTTGCCCTGCCAGCCCACGTAGTCGCCGAGATCGAGGCCGAATTCGTTGCCCGTGATCCGGAACGAGGTCGCCGTGACGTAATTCTTGATGTCCTTCCGGAACGCGCCGATCGAGGCCACGCCGACCGGCTTGAAGTAATACTCCAGGCTCACGTCGTAGTTGCGCGAAATCTGCGGCTTCAACGAGGGATTCGAGAAACTCACGCTCTGGCCCAGGTCGTTGACCGAGAATCGGCCCACGAGGTCCGCGATGCGGGGACGTCCGATGGTCGTCGAGTAATTCGCCCGCAGCGTGAGATTGCGGATCGGCTCGTAGCGGAACTGCAGGTTGGGAAACCAGTCGATGTAGTCCGACTCCACCGTGCGAAACGCCCCGAAGCGCGCCTCGGGCGTGGTCGCCCGCGTGTTCTCCAGCCGCGACGTGATGCGCGCGATCGTCTGCTCGCCGCGCAGGCCCGCCGTCATCTGGAGGTTTGTCGTCCATTTCACCTCCGCCTGCACGTAGCCCGCCGGAATCGTCTCGCGGGTCCGATAGTCGTTCTGCAGCGAGTTCGTGACCGAGGTGTCGAGGTTGGCATTCGTGACCGTGACGGCGGCGGGATTATAGGCGAACTGGACCGCGGGCCGCGCGGGCAGGCCGGACGGCAGGTAGCTGAAACCGATGTCCCGGAAGATCGCCTTGGTGTCGATGATCGGCGTCGCGGGATAGCGTCCGTCGACCCAGCCGTGCGGCAGCAGGACCCGGTAGCGGCTGTAATCACCCGCGCCGAGCGTGGCGGTAATCGAATCCGCATCGCGGTCGCGGTCCTGCTGACGCACGCGGAAGCCCGTCTTCAGCTTGAGCGGGAAACGCCCGGTGAAGCCGCGCTCCACATCGAATTTCGCGCTCGCGATCTGATCCGAGGCATCCTCGTGCGTGCCGGTCACCGCGATCGAGAGCATGTTCGTGAACGGGTCGTTCGGCGGCGCGAGCGGCCCGTTGAACGCCAGCGTCGGAAACTCGCGGCTGCCGCGGCGATCGTAGGTAAAGCCGTAGGTGTTGTTGCTCCGCGCGGTCGCCGACATCCGGTCCAGCGGCCGGAACGAGTCGGAATAGGTCAGCGCCCACGCGATCTTGTAGGCCCCGAGGCTCGTCTTGCCGCTGAGCTGGAAATTCCACATGTCGCTCGGCGTGTAGCGGAAATCCCGCTGCGACCGGTAGCTCGAGCGCGTGAAGACCCAGTAGTCGGTCGTGGAGTTGGCCGCGTCGAACGTAAGGTTGTCGGTGTATTGCGGCCGGTTCTGGTCCATGGTGTTCACGAAGCGGGTCCAGCCGGCCGAGAGCGTGAGCGACGATGCGCTGGAAAGCTTGTAGTCGAACTTGCTCTGGAAATTCGCCCGCTTGTTCAGGTGATACTCCTGGTCGGCGTAGAGCACCTGCCGGCCGACCGTCGGACCCGTGTAGTTCCAGTTCTGCGCCAAGGCCGTGCGGATCGTCTGCAGGCCGTCGCCGACTTCCTGATACGCGCCGGTCAGCGAGATGCCGAGCTTGCGTCCGAGAAACAGCACGACGTCCGAATACTCGGCCGAGAAATGCGGGAAATAGCGCCGGCCGCTGCCCGACGTGTCGAGGTGGCGGCCCATCGTCTCGTTGTAGGACGCCGCGGCGTTGAGCACGATCGCCCGGCCCGTGCGGTCGAAGCCGCTCCGCGTGCGCAGGTTCACCACCCCGCCGAGCGACTCCGCGTCCATGTCGGCCGTCGGCGTCTTCACCACCTCCACGCTCTCGATCGAGCCCGCCGCCAGCCCGCTCACGATCTGCGTGCGCGAATCCGGATTGGCCGCGGCATAGCGCGCACCGTCCATCGTCACGGTCGTGAACTCCGGCGAGAGCCCGCGCACCGAGATCGCGTCGACCGCGGAGCCGCCATACTCGCCCACGATGCCGGGCAGGCGCTGCAGGAACGAGCCCATGTCGCCCTTGGCCACGTTGCCGTAGGCGTCGGTCGAGACCGAGTTGGTGATCGTGAGCGCATTCTGCTGCCGCACGATCGCGGCCGCGTTGCCCTCGCGCACCGCCGTCACCGCCAGCGCCTCGAGGGTGTAGATGCCCGAGGTCAGCTTGAAATCCTTCGCCACCGTGCCGCTCGCCGGCACCTCCACACTCGTGGTGAGATCGTCGAGGCCGGGATACGTGATCCGCACCGCGACCAATCCCGCCGGCAGCCGGCTCACCGTAAACGTGCCGTCGCGCTCCGTGAGCACCGTCGCGCCTCCGACGACCTGCACCGTCGCGCCTTCGAGGCTCTGGCCCGTGGCGGAGTTGGAGACGCGGCCGTTCAGCACCGCACTTCCCTGCCCCACGGCCACGCCGGTTGGGGCGGCCGCCGCTGCGCCGTTGCCCGCGCCCCGCTGGATCGCGAGCGCCCCCGTGCGCCCTTCCTCGACCGCCTGCAGGCCCGTGCCGGCGAGCATCTGGTTGGCCGCCGCCAGCGCCGTGAGTTCGCCGCGCACCGCCTGCGTGCGCACGCCGCGCACGATCTCGGCGGAAAACAGCACCTCGCGTCGCGCCGCCTCGGAGAGCTGCCGCAGCGCCGTCGCCGCCTCGCCGGCAGGCAGGTCGAAGGTCTGCTTGTCCGCCGCGAAGGCGGTCAGGGTCAGGAGAAGGAACGCACCGAACCGGCACACGCCGGCCGCGGGAGAAAACAAACGCACGAGGTTGAACATGGGGAGAGTGACCGGCTGCAGCTGCCGGCGTAACCGGAACCGACGAACGACGCCGCTTTTCCCGTAACGCCGACTGCAAAAATAGTTCGAGCGCCCGCCGCGCTCACCGCCCCGCCCGCCGCCGCAGCACGATCTCCCCGCCCGGCCCCGCTTCCGCCCGGATCCCGAGCGTGAGGCCCAACAGGCTCACGAAGCCGTCCACGTTATCCACCCGGAACGTGCCGCCGATCGGCACCCGGGCCAGCTCCGCGTCGCCGATGACCAACCGCTGCGCGTTCCGCCGGTTGAACTCCGCCACCGCTTCCGCCAGCGGCGTCTCGTCGAAATGAAACCGCGGCGCCTGCCACGCGAGCACCTCGCGCACCTCCTCGGCCGTCACGGTCAGGACCTCCGGCGGACGCGCCGGCTCCTCCCGCGACACGACGACCCGCTGGCTCGCCGCCACCACCGCCGTCGGTGTCGGCCGCTCCGGCGCCACGCTCGGCAACGCCGCCGGCTCCACGCTCACCTTGCCCTCCGTCACGAGGACATCGACCGCCCCGACCTCCAGCCGCACCACAAACTCCGTGCCCAGCGCCCGGACCGCCACGCCGCCCGCCTCGACCACGAAGGGTCGTCGCGCATCGCGCATCACCGCAAAATGGGCCTCGCCCCCCGTCAACCGCACGCGCCGCTCGGTCGTCGTGTAGGCCTCCTCCACCCGGCTGCCTTCGCGCAACTCCACCCGCGAACCGTCCGGCAGGATCCGCCGCTCGTTTTCGCGCAACACCGCCCGGCTGTCGGTCCGCGCCCGGGGTCCGGGACTTTCCGTGATCCGCCGATCGAGCCAGACCGCGCCCGTCGCGATCGCCACCACCGCAGCCGCCAGCGCCGCGACCGAGGCCCGGTTCCGCCGGCGCGGGCGCGCAAAAACATCCGCATTCGGCGCGCGGCTGAGCGCCGGTTGCCAGTGCGGGAGCCGCGCCATCCGCCGCATCGTCCGCTCATGCTGCGCCACGAGCGACGCGTGCCGCGGATTCTCCGCGAGCCATTGCAGATACGCGTCCTGCTCCGCCGGCGTGAGACCGCGGTCGCGGCGCGCGACCCAATCGGCCGCCACCTGGCTCGCCGAACGCCCCCACCCGCGCATGCCGAAGAGACCCATGATCGGTTACGGCAGACCGCGGCGCGCGAAGAACTCCGTGCAGCGCCGGATCGCCTTCCCCATCTGCCGTTCCACCGTGTTTTCGCTGATGCCGAGCTTCGCCGCCGTCTCGCGCTGCGACAGCCCGAAGGCCATGCGCAACGTGAAGACCTGCCGGCACCGGTCGGGCAACGACTGGACGGCCTCGCTCAACAAATCGAACTCCTCGCTTTGGCTGACGGTTTCAGGGATGTCCTTTTCGCCGTTATAGACGAACAAGCCCGTGTTTTCCGTCATCGGCTCGAACGGCACCACTTTGCGGCGCCGCAGCACGTCGAGCGCGAGATGGCGCGCGGTGACGAACAACAGCCCCTTCGGCGAGTCGACTTTCCCGGCCGCCTGTGCGCGGAGCACGCGCAGCTGGCTCTCCTGCACGATGTCGTCCACGTCCGCCAGCGTGGGAAACTGCGCCACCAGATAGGCCCGCAGTGCGGCGCGGTGCGGCTGCACCTCGGTCGCAAACCAGCGGGCCTGATCCGGCGGTTCGGGAGGCATGGGGCGATGCGTGGAACTCACGTGCGGCCGCGGGGCGAACGGCCGGCGATCGTCAGTCCAGCTTCTGCACCCGGAGATTCCGGAACTGCACTTCCTTGCCGAAAAGCTCCTTGTTCTTCGTCGAGTGCACCTGCAGGCCGAAGAAACCGCGCTTCACGCGCGCCGCCTCGTCTTTGTCGGTCCAGTCGACCAGCGGCTGACCGTTGATGGAGGTCTGGATGCGGTTCCCGCGTGCCTCGATCCGCACCTTGTTCCACTCGCCGGCCTTGAATTTGCCCGCGTGCTTCGCCGCGAACTCCTTCTGCGGATCGCCGTTGTTCTTCTCCGGCACGAACCAGCCGCGGCGGCCTTCCTCATACATGCCGCCCGTCAGCCCGCGCGGCGTGGGATCGATCTCGAACTGATAGCCGTAAACGCGCTTCCGCTCCTGCCCGTCCGGCGGCGCACTGCGGAACTGGATGCCGGAATTGATGCCCGCATCGGCCTTGAATTCGCACTCGAAGATGAAGTCACCGAAGAGTTCCTCGGTCACCATGAAGGAATTCGCCGGCACGCCTTCCGTCACGATGCCGACGATCGCGCCGTCGCGCACCGCGAACTTCGCGTCGCCCTGCAGCTGCTTCCAGCCTTTGAGGCTCTTGCCGTCGAACAGGGTGGTCCACTTTTGCTCGGCGGCATGGACGAGGCCGAGGCCGAGCACGACAGCGAGGGTGGGAACGAGGAGGGAGGAGGTTTTGAACGACATGGCCCCGCGAGCGTGCCCCGCTCCCGCGCCGCCGCAACCCTACTCTCAGCCGCCGCCGCGCGCCGCCCACGCCTGCAACAGCACGCAGCTCACGCCCCAGGCGGCACGGCCCGACTGCCGCCCGGCCTCCGCTACCGCTCCCGAGGCCGCCGGCGGCGCCAGCGACGACGAACTCGCTCCGTGCCGGACGCGTGCCGCCGCCAGCCGGCGGCGACGTGGCTCCGGCCGCGACCGGCGTTTCATCGCGCCGCGCGTTTATGAAACACCAATGCGTTCCCGTCGGGATCCTGCACGATCGCCATCCGGCAGACGCCGCTGTCCATCGGTTCGACGAGAAACACCGCCCCCGCCGCCCGCAACGCCGCGACCGCCGCGTCGAAGTCCGCGACCTCGAGCGCCACGCTCGGACCGTCGCTCGACGGCTTCCATTTGTCCGCCGCCATGTTGGAGATCGCGAGGGTGCCGGGCCCGATATCGTATTCGATCCAGTGCCGCCCTTCGTGCTCGAATTGCACGGAGGGCTGGAGCCGCAGCACTCCTTCGTAGAACGAACGTGCGCGCGGCACGTCGGTGACAGGATATCCGGTGAAGGCGATTTCGGTGATCGAGAGCATGGGAGGGCGTTTTCCCCGTCATCCTACACCGGCCCCGTGACACCGGTATGTCAGCAGGCCGCGGTTCAGCGTTCCGCCCGCAACGGCCGCCCGCGGTAGCGCGTCAGCGCCGCCTCGGCCGCCGCCTGCACGCGCTCGCGCAGCTCCGGCGGCTCGATCGCCTCCGCGTCCGCGCCAAACGACAGCAGCCACCGCCCGAGCCAGTCGATCGAGTAGGTGTAGAGCGAAAACACCGCGCCCGCCTCCGTCCGCTCCTCCTCCACGAGCGTGGCGTAACTCTCCGCCTTCGCCCGCTCCTGCGCCGCCGCGGCAAACCACACCCGCGCCGCCACCGTTTCCGAGCGCCGCAGTTCCTCCTCCAGATGCCGCGCCAGCGAAAAGCCCGGCCGCGGCGCGATCGGCTCGGCCGAGATCTCGAGGTGCTGCATGCGGTCCACGCGGAAGTGCCGCAGGTCCTGCCGCAGCCGGCACCACGCCACGAGATACCACGAGCCGCCGTAGAACACGACGCCCAGCGGTTCCACCTCGCGCTCCGTCGCCTCGCGCTTCCCGGCGCCGCGATACCGCAACCGCAACACGCGCCGCTGCGCCACGCCGCGCTGCACCGCCATCAGCCACGGCTGCGCGTGCGGATCGCCTACGGTGCTCGCCCCCTGCGCCGTGCGCCCGACGACGACGGTCTGCGCCGCGAGCCGCTCGACGTGATCGCGCCGGTCCGGCGGCAGCACCGCCCGGAGCTTGTCGAGCGCCGCGGTCACCGGCCCGCTCACCGAGGCGTCGGTGAGTTTCCGCGCCAGCTCCCCACCCACAAACAACCCCGCCGCCTCGTCCGCCGTGAGCATCACCGGCGGCAGATGATAGCTCCGCACGAGACTGTAGCCCACCCCGGCCTCGCCGGTGATCGGCACTCCCGCCTCCCCGAGCGCCGCGATGTCGCGGTAGATCGTCCGGACGCTCACCTCGAAATGCCGCGCCATGTCCTCCGCCCGCACGAGCCGCCGCCCCTGCAGATGCATCACCATCGCGACCAGTCGATCCGTGCGGTTCATCGCCGCGCGAACCTAGAAACACCCGCGCACGCGTCCACCCGTTTCCCGGTCAGCGACCGGATTCCACGCTCCGCCGCACGCGGACCGCCGCCGTCAATCCACCCGCGCGTTGCCGATCAGGAAATCCACCACCGGGCGCGGATCGACCAGGCTGTGCGGATGATGCCCGACGCCCGGCTTCATGATCACTTCGATCGGCGCGCCCGCCGCGCGGAAGCGTTTCTCCAGCACGCCGCCGTTCTCCGGATACGGCACCACTTCGTCGACGTCGCCCGCGACGATGATCACCGGCACCCGGGCCGCCCCAATGCGGTCGAGCTTGTCGACCGGATTGCCGCGGAAGGTCGCAAACTTCTCCTCCGTGATCCCGTAAGCCTCGAGCATCTGCGCCCACTCTTTCGAGGCGCGCTTCCGCCCCGGCCAGCTCTTGAGGTCGACGACCGGCGCATCGAGATACAGCGCCGCCACCCGCGAGGGATGCGTCGCCGCGAAATTCAGCGCATACAACCCGCCGCGGCTGAACCCCTCCAGCACCGGGCGCTTCGCCAGCCCGGCGTGGATCACGAGGTGCGCGTAGAATTCGTTGAACAACGCGATCGCCCGCGGCGCGCCATACAGGTCGCGCGCGTCCATGAACGCGACGTGCCAGCCCTTGCCGAGCAGCGCGAGGTCCACCTGCGGCTGATGCCCGAAAAACTCCGTGCGCCAGATCCACGGCTTCCCCGGCGCGGCTTCCTTCGGCAGCACCAGCACGCACGGCCGGCCCGCCCACGTGAAATCGATCCGTTCGAATCCGTTCCACTCCGAGCGCCGCGCCGGCGCAGGGGCGGGAGCGGCCGTCGACGTGGCCGCTGCGGTCGCACCGGCCGCAGCCGCTGCGGGACGCGCCGGCGCCGGCTGGGCCCACGCCGAAACGGTCAGCAGGAAAACACCCAGAATCGCCGTGGGAAATCGCAAGGGGGTCATCGTCGCCCACGTTTCCCGCCCCGCGGGGTTTCGCAACTGCGAAACCTCGCCGCGGGCCCGCCTCACTTCACCTCGGCGACGACCTGCACTTCCACCGTCGTGCCGCGCGGCAGTCCGTTCACCGCCACCGCCGCCCGCGCGTGCTTCCCGACCTCGCCGAAGACCTTCACGAAAAGATCGCTCGCGCCATTGATCACGGACGGACTGTCGGCAAAGCCGTCAACGGCATTTACGAAGCCGCTCACGAACACGATCCGCGTCACCTGGTCGAGCGAGCCGACCGCGGCCTTGATGTTGGCAAGGGTGTTGAGCGCGCAGATCTCGGCCGCCTTCTGCGCGGTGGCGATGGTCTGCTCCTTGCCCACCTGGCCCACGTGCGTCTGCTGGCCGTTGAACACGGCGATCGTGCCCGCGCAGTAGAGCAGGTTGCCCGTGCGCACCGTCGGCACGTAACTGCCCGCGGCGGCGGGCGGATTCGGGAGCGTGAGGCCGAGTTCGGCGAGTCTGGCTTCTGGGTTCATGGAAAAATCAGCGCTTGGCCCCCGCCTTCATCGCCGCTTCGAGGATCGGCACGACCGCGTCCTGCTTGTATTCCTTGGCGAGATCGAGCGCGGTCACGCCGGGCTTCGAGCGCACGTTGGGATCGACGCCCGCCGCCAGCAGCAGCTGGACGATCTCCACGCTGCCCGCCGGCGCGGCCTCGTGCAGCGCCGTGCCGCCGAGTTCGCTGAGGAAATTGGGGTTCATGCCCGAACCGAGGATCAGTTTCGCGATCTCCACGCGGCTCTTGGCCGCCGCATGGTGCAGGGGCGACCAGCCGATGCGGTCGCGCGTCTCGGGCTTGGCTTTCCGCTGCAGCAGCTCCTTCACCAGCGCCGCGTCGCCCCGATCCACCGCGATGTGCAGCGGCGTCCGCCCCGAGGAATCCGGCGCCTGCACGTCCGCGCCCGCGTCGAGCAGGAGGCCGACGATTTTCGCCTGCCGCCGCATCAACGCCTGGTGCAACGGCGCGAGCTTCGCATCCGGCTTGCCCTTCGCCGCCGCGGGATCGCGCTGCAGGTGCCGCTTCACGTCGTCCGCGTCACCCCGCGCGATCGCTTCGTCGATCGTCGCATGCGTCGGCGTCTCGGCCGCGCGCACCGCGACCAGCGTCGCAAGGAACAGGAGGAAAACGAGCGGCCGGTGCCGGCCGAAACACACGGGGGAAAGCATCGACTTCATGGGAGGGATTAGGCGCAGCGTTCCGCGCCTGTCTGCGGAGTGCAAGTGCGCACGTCGCACCCGCAAGACGGAAGAGGCCGCCCCCTGACGGGGCGGCCTCCTTTCTACCAAGCTAGCGCCGGCTTACCCACCGGCGTGACCAAAAGGATAAACGCACGAACCCGGATTTCGTTGGAAATTTTCTGCCGCAGGCTCGCGTCAGCCCGTCGCGGACTCCGTTCCGCAAAGTCCGCACAGCGTGGGTGAGCAGCCGGGACGGCACACGTCTCCGTTCGCGGCTCACACCCACCCTGCCGCCGGAAAAACCGCCTCGCGCATGCCGGCACCGCGCTCGATCTCCTCGCGCTGCTCCGCGCCGGCAGCCCGGATCTCAGCCGGACGCCTCACCCGCGGCCACCCGGCGATAGGTCGCGAGATAGCGCTGATCGCCCGCCTGCGTGGCAAACGTCTCCGGCCGCACGCCATCGAGGCCGTAGCAGATCCGCAACCGATCGCCCATCAGTTGGAAAATGCAGCGCAGCGTGCGCCCGGCATTCGGCCCCTCGGTGCCGCGCATCTCCAAACCGCGCAGTGCCCCCGCCGCTCCGTCCTCGCGGTAGGTGCCGCAATCCGAGCGCTGCCCGCCGAACCACACTTCATAGACGCCTGCGTGCAGCCGCATCTCGGCCCGCGCGACGAAATAATCCGGCGCCGCCTCGCCCGCGCGCTCCGCCCGCACCAGCTGCCATCGTCCGTCCAGGTTCGCTTCCACGACGCCGCACCATCGTGCGTTTCCGCCGCGTGTCGAGTCCGCGGCGGCCGCGCGGTCCGGCCGACCCGCGGCGGATCGCCCGAGGACGAGCTACTTGGCCGCAACGAGCGGCTGCGTCCACGCGCACTCCAGCTCGTCCGCGACACTGCCGTTGGCGTGTTTCTTCGAGGAGATGATCTTCGCGCGCACGTAGAGTTCGTCGCCCTTCAGCGTATAACTGCCCGAAGTGCCCTTGACCTCGGCGAGCACCGCGCCGACGTCCTTGCTGTAGCGGCGATGCGGCAGCGTCTTCCCGCTCTTTTCCGCCGGCAGCAGTTCCGTCCGGGTATCGAATCCCCGCCGCGTGCCGATAAACTGGATCCGATATTCGACGCCCGCCTCGGCCTGGATCGTGACCTTCAGTTCCTTCGGCCCGCGCGACACCTCGCTGAGCGTCACGCCGCTGGACGAATAAAAATCGCCCGCCTCCATCGCCTTCACGATCGACTCGGCCGTGAGGTGTTTCGCGCGCACCATCACCCAGCCGCGGCCCGAGTTGCTCTTGCCGATGCCATGCTGGTGGTAGTGGTGCGAATCGTCGACGCCGACGCCGAAGACCACGTCCATCCCGAGGTCCGTCAGCCGCCGCGCGAGCATCGCGTCCCACATGGCGTCCATGCTGAGCCGGGTGGTGTCGCCGTCGTTGTTCACCCCCGGATGCCCGTTATACACCTCGAAGAAACGCATGCGTTTCACCTGCATCATGTCGTCCGCGGTGAACGCCCAGCGGAAGTTCGGATGGTTGATATGGGCAAACATGGGCTGCCCCGTCTTTTCCCGCTGCGCGTGCACGGCTTCGAGCACGCGGTCCATCACCAGCGCCGGCGTATCGCCGTCGGCCGGGGGCACGAACTCGCGCGGGTTCGTCAGGTTGATATGCACCGGCCCGCTGCGCTCGGGCGTCGTCGCCGTCTTCGCCTGCTTCCAGTTGGAGGTGATCTCCTCGCTCGGGATCATGAGGAAACGCCCCGGCTCCTCGAGCAACGAGCGGTATTCGTCGAGCGGCTTGAGCCGCACGAACTTCTTCCCGTTCTCCTCCCGCTGCTCGACCCAGTCCGGCCCGAAACGCCGCAGATATTTTTCCAGCACCTGCCCGCCGCCGCGAAACACCACCGTGCCGCCGCCGGGCGCGACCGGCGCCTTGAGTTCGAACCACTTCGCGCCCTGCTGCAGCACGTTGTGATCGGAGAGCGCGAGGAAGTGATAGCCTTCGCGCTTATACCAGTCGGCCACCATCTCGGGATAATCGTCGCCGTCGCTCCAGAGCGTGTGCGTGTGCAGGTTGCCTTTGAACCAGCGCGCCTCCTGCGCGGAGGCAGACGAGGCGGAGACGAGCAGGGCCGCCACCACGGCAGCGAGGGATCGGAGGGGGTTTTGCATGACGGAAATTTTTTCGGCCGGGCAGAAGACGTGGAACGCGGCGAGACTGCGGCGGCCTCGTCCGCTGCCGAGGCTATTCAACGACGGTCACCCACTCGTTACTTTGTCGTCGGCGCTTCCTTCGGCGCCACCTTCGGCGCATCCTTCGGCCGTTCCTTCGGCCGCGCCGCGAAAAGTTCGTTCAGGATCCGCCCCGCCGCCTCGACCAGCATCGGTCCGCACTCGGCCGTGCCCGCGCCCGCCTGGCCGACTTCGTAGCCGCCGCGCGCCTTCTCGTGCGGCATGCCGACGTAGTGGACCCCGTTCCCGTTGGAATAACCGAGCACCAGCGTCTGCGGAAACGGCGAGGCCTCGCGGATCGCCATGCCGAGCTCGGTCAACGGCTCGCCGGGCAAAGCCACGATCGCCAGCGGTCCGCAGACGATCGCCTGCACCTCGGCGGCGACCGTATCCGCGCCGAGGCGCTGTTTCGCCGCCGGCGTGAGCGGCAGTTGCAGCGTCGCCTGCCCGACCTGCAGCGGCGCCGGCGCGAGTTTCACGCTGTAGCGCGCCGCCACCTGCGCCTTGGCCGCAAGGCCGCCGGCCATCGTCGCGACCGCCGCCTCGCCGCGCCGCCACGGATTGATGTCACCCGTGCAGCCCTGGAGAAACAGACTCTCGCCGCCCAGCGTGGCGGAAAGGGTCCGCGACGCCGGCCCCGGCCAGTCGGCCGAGATCCACGGATTCGCCGGATAGATCGAGACCGCATGACACGCCATCGAGAAGAGATTGGCGACCGGCCTGTCCTGCTCGACCGCACGGAACAGCACCAGCGCCAGCGTCCGGTCCAGCGGCCCGAAACTCGCGCCGCCCTGCAGCACCTCGGGATTCCAGTCGGCGTGTGCGAAATTCAACACGCCGGGCGGCTTGTCCGCCAGCCCCCACGCGGGCGTGCGCGGCCGGCGGTTGTGCAGATACTCCGACACCGCGATCCGTCCGATCGCGATCGTCACCGGCACCGCCGCCGCATCGGCCTGCTTTGCCGCCGCGACGGACGCCGCGAGCAGTTTCTCCATCCAGCGTTTGAACGGCGGAAACTCATTCTGCGCCGGCATGTAGCGCAGCGCCCACCAGGTGTCGCGCTCGAGTCCGCGCGTGCCACCCGCATACACCGGCGCCCACGGCGCGGAATGGGTGTGGCTCGCATTGATCATGATGTTGCCGCCGGGCATGCCGAGCGCGGCGCCGACCGCCTTGCGCACCTCGTCCCGTGCGGACTCCGACACGTCCACCAGATCCCAGCGGAGGATGGCCGCCTTCTTCTCGCCGTCATTCAGCACCAGCGCGTGCACCGACAACCGGTCGAGAATCTCGCCATAGGGCTTCCCCGTCACCCAATTCAGCACCTCGGTCTCGGGCGTGATGTCCGCCCGGCCCGCGCCGGCCTGGAGCACGAAATCCGCCGCCGCCGCCGGTAACGCCACGATCGCGGCCCAAAGCCCTACGATCACGCTCCACGGTGCTCGGCCGATCCGTCCTGTGGGCCGGGTGCCCCCACCCCGCGAGGCATGGTTTCCGAATTTCAGCCGCGGCCCATACCAACGAGCGCCCGCCCACCCGCGCGGCGCACGCCACCCGCCTGCCTCGTTAGCCGCGTGGCGGCTGCATTTCGTTTTGTCCGTCGTCCACTGGTTTTCCATGGGTGAATCGCAGGAGGCTCTCTCACTGACCGAGGAGAAACGCGAGCAGGTCGCTCATGTCTTTCGGCGGCAGCGTCGCCTCCAGTCCCTCGGGCATCAACGACACGGCCGAACTCGTGATCTTCGCGATGTTCTGCCGCAGGATCGTCTCTTCGGGTGCGCCGATCCGCCGCACTTTGATGCTGCCGACCGTCTCCTCGGTGATCATGCCCGAGATCGAACTGCCGTCCTTCAGCTCGACCACATACGCGATGAAGTTCGCCGCCACCTCGCGGTTCGGATCGAGGATGTTGAGCAGCAGCTTCTCGCGGTCCCAGCCGCGGATCGTTTCCAGGTTCGGACCGAGTTCCGTGCCGCGACCGGAGAAACGATGGCACGCCGCGCAGACCTGGTCGTAAACCTGTGCCCCGCGCGCCGCGTCGCCCCGGACCGCCGCGGCCGGCTTGTAGCGCTCGAAAACTTCCTGCCGCGAGCCGCCCGCCTGCTGGCCAAACGCCCGCTCCGCCCGCGCTTTGATCTTCGCATCCGGATTGGCGAGGATCTGCGTGCGGCGCGCCGCACTCACCTGCCCCGGGCTCACCTGCCGCGCCTCGATCGCATCCAGCAGCGGGCCGACGCGCTCGCGCCGGGCGAGCAACGCCGCGAGCACCTCCTCGCGGAGCGCGGGCGTATAGCCACCCCAGCCCTCGAGCAAAACCTTCGCCACCTCGGCGTGCGTGAAGCCCGCGAGCGTTTTCACCGCCGCGAGCTGCAGCGGCTGCGCTTCGCTCGGCGCCAGCAGCGCCGCAAGCACCGGCCTCGCCCGCGCAAACTCCTCGTAGCCGAGCAGCCGCACCGCCTCCGCCCGCGGCGCCGCGTCGAGCGACCGGTCGCCGCTGCGCTTCGCCGCCGCCTCGAGCAGCGACGCCACCTGCGCCGCCCCCGCCGCCCCGGGCGTGGCAAACGCCGTCCGCAGGTTGCGCCCGGCCTGCTTCAGTCCATCGCCCAGACCCGACCAGAATACGTCCGCGGCCGCGCCACTTACGCCGCGGGCACCGAGGGTCGCGACCAAGCCGCTCAGACTCGCCGCCTGGTTGTGCGCGCCCGCGACAAACATCAGCTGCCGCAGCGCCTCCCGCCCCGCCTCGCCGGCCAGCAGCGTCGCCTCGCCGAGCACGCGGCCCGCGAGCACCGCGCATTGCGCCGGCGTCGCACTCAACGCCGCCGCGCGCACCCATTTGTCCGCGGCATCCTGCCGCAAAATCTCGAGCGCCACATCGACCGCCCGCTCGTCCGCCACACCGCCCGCGGCAAACGCCACCTGATACCGCACTCGGACCTGCGGATCGCGCGCCAGCGCAAAGACCCGCGCCCGCAAATCGCCCGCGTCGTCGACGATGCGGTTCGCCGCCAGCCGCACCGCGTGCTCCCGCACGCCGGCCGCTGGATCGCCGAGCGCGCGCAGCAGGTCGGCGTTGGTCAACGCCTCGAGGCCTTCCAGCGTCCAGAGCGCATGCAGCCGCGCGAGTTCGTGGGCGCTTTGCGCCGCCAGGCTCCGCAGCGGCGCAACGGCCGACTTGTCCTGCCGCTCGAAGAGGAGGCGCTGCGCCGTCTCGCGCCACCACGCGTTCGGATTCTCCAGCGTCGCGACGAGCTCCGCCGTCGTGGCCGCACCGAGCCGCGGCGGCTTCGGCACCTTGAAGCCCGGCGGCGAGAGGCGGTAAATGCGGCCGCGATCGCGCCCCTTCTCCAGGTCGAGCCGCGCGCGGATGTCGTCCGGGATCGACCACGGGTGCTCGATCGTCTCGCGATACATGTCGACGACGTGCAGCGTGCCGTCGGGCGCGTTGGCGAAATTCACCGGCCGGAACCAGATGTCGGTCGACGCGATGAACTCGGCATCGGTGTCCGCCGGCTCGATCTTGAACGTCACGCCGTCCGCCTGGACCGTCTGCCGCTGCACGAGGTTGTTGGCCACCTCCGCGACGAAGGCCTGCCCGTAATACTCCTTGGGATACGCGCTGCCGCGATAGATCGTGATGCCCGCCGCGGAGGTGAAGACCCCGCCCGCCACGAGTTCGCTGCGCGGCACCTTCATGTTCTCCGCCACCCAGCGCACCGCGCGGATCTCGCGCCACGGCTCGATCGGGCTGATGCGCAGCACGGGCAGCGTGTCGCCGGGCAGCCGCGCGTCGTGCACGGGATTCGGCACCGCGAGAAACGGATTCCGCCCCGCGAGCGTGCCGTCGAACACCACATGCTGCGCGGGATTGCGGATCGTGCAGAGGAAGCGGTTGCCCCAGTCGTCCATGCCGTGGCCGAAACGCGCCCCGCCCGCGATCGCCTCCATCCGCGCCGTGCGCGGATCGATCCGCAGGTCGTTGCGCAAGACGCGCAGCGGCTTCGCGTCGGGGTGCCGCGCCATCGCGACCTGCCCGCCGTTGGTGCCGCCGGCGAAGGTGATCCGGTTGTCGAGGCCCCACTGCGGCGTGTTGATGACCGCCTGGATGTTGAACTTCCGGAAGCCGGTAAACGCCTTCTCGCGCACGTCGGCGCGGTGATCGCCATCGGTGTCCTTGAAATACCACACGTCGGGCGTCGCGGTGACATATACGCCGCCCTGCCAGATCGCCACACCCGTCGGCCACGAGAGGCCGTCGGCAAACACATGGCTTTCGTCGAAGACCCCATCGCCGTCACGGTCGATCAACTTCACGATCCGCCCGATCGACGCATCGGTGGTGTTGTCCTTGTAGGCCTGATGCGTGTCCTTGTTGGTGTAGGGATAGTCGCGCATCTCGGCGACGTAGGCCACGCCGTTCTCGTCGTAGGCAATCGCGACCGGACTGGTGACGAGCGGCTCCGCGGCGATGAGGTCGAGCGTGAAGCCGTGCTTCACCCGCAGGGTCTTCGCCACGTCCTTCGGCTCGACCGCAGGATAACTGGGATATGGCTCCTCGGCCGCTCCCGCCACCGCCGCGGCCAGCAGCACCGACGCACCAACACCGCCCGCCGCCATCCAGTTCGTCTTCCGCATAATTGAATCTCCGCGCCTACCGCTCGGCCGGCCTATCCCTCCGCGCCCCACCTGTGTCCATCGGTGGTGGCCGCGGTTTGAGCCGTATCGACTGCGTTATACTCACGGTCAGAACCGCCCGGTGACGCCCGCGACCACCTTGGCCACGACGATGCGCGTCTGGTTCGGGCGGTCTTTCGAGCCGACCCACGTCTCGGTGATCGGCGATTTGTTGAGATTCTCGATGTCGCAGAAGATCCCGAGGCGCGGGGAGAAATTGTAACGGGTCTTCAGGTTCACCTGCAGCTTCGGCTCCTGGTAGACGACCGCCGCCGGGTTGGTCGAGTTGGTGACGAGATACTGTCCGCGCCACACGGCATTGAGCCGGATGCTCGCCCCGTAGCCGAGATACGACAGCGCGACGTTGGCCGTCTTCGGCACGAAGCCCGCGACCTGCGTCGTGACCGTCGTCCCGCCGTAGTCGCCCTTGGTGCTCAGCTGCGTGTAGTTCGCGCTGAAACCGAAGCCGCGCCAGAAGCCGGGGAGAAACGTGAACTGCTGCTGGTAGTTCAGCTCGAAGCCACGGTAGCGCGCGCTGCCGCCGTTGCGCGTCGTGACGATCGTGAAGCCCTCGTAGAGTCCGCTGAAACCGTTCTCCTGGCCGGCCCCGACGAACTGGCTGCGGTCGGTGTATTGGAAGCCGCTCAGCTCCTTCAGAAACGCGCTCGCCGAGATCGTGCCCACGGGCTCGAAGTAATACTCCATCGTCGCGTCGAAGTTGTCGGAATACTGCGGCTGCAGGGCCGAATTGCGGATCGTCACCGTCTGCGCCGTCTCGTTGATCGAGTCCGCCGGCATCAGCTGATCGAAGGAAGGCCGGCCGATGCCCGAGGAGTAGCTCAGCCGGGAGATGAAGTTGCGCGTCGGCGCGTAACGCAGGTGCAGACCGGGAAACACATCCGTATAGGCGCCCTTGCGGCGCAGCCGACCGATGTTCGTGCCGACCGTCACCGGGCCCTCCGCGTCCGTCTCGGTCCGCTCCATGCGCACGCCGCCGAGGATGGAGAGCGCCTTGAGCCGGGTCTGTCCCATGATGTAACCCGCCGTCACCGTCTCGGTGATGCTGCGGTCGCCGTTGAGCCGCGACGTCGTGCCGAAGGGCACGTCCTCGCGCCAGAGCTGCGGGTTGACCGACTGATGCCGCGCCACCGCGAACGGACTGGCCCAGGGCGGCTGGCGGTAGCCTTCGTTGGAATCGGTCCACTTCGCCGAAGTGTCCAGGAACTGCCCGAGCCGCTCGTCGCCCGAGTTCTGCACGCCGTCGGCGCCGACGAAGTTGTAGCGCCGCGAGTAGTTTTCGAGCGCGCGCTCCTGCTGCCGGATCACGCCGCCCGCCTTGAGCACCGTCGGCATGGCGAGATCGAGCGTCTTCTTCACGTTGAGCTTCGCCGTCCTGATCTCGTCCTCGCCCGTGCGGTCAGTCTGCGTGAGCAGCATCGTGCCGTAGTTGTTCAGATCGAAGAGATCGGGCCCGGCGGTCTGCGCGTATTTCGGCCACTTCAGATTTTCACGGCGGTCGATCGTGAAGCCGATGTTCGCCAGCCGGTAGGTGACGGACCCCTTGGGCCGCGAGTTGAACTTCCGCCGGTCGAGGCCGTAATCGTAGTAGGTCTGGGAATTCGAGAAACTCCCGCCGTAGTCGATCTCGAGCCCGCGGAAACGATGGCGGACCGTCGGCACGAACTGATACGTGCGGCCCGACTTGTCGTCCGTCGTGAGCGTGATCGCGCTCGAGGCGTTGGCGTTCGGCAGCACCTCCTGGAAGAAGCTCGTGTAGCCGGGCCGGAAATTCGCCACCACGGCCGACGTGCCGAGCAGCATCGCACGCGTGTCGTTGGTCTCGTGGAACCAGTTGTAGGCCGAGTTGAGGGAAAAGGTCGTCGTCTCGCTCACCTTGAATTCCAGCTTCGCGCCCGTCGCGAGCCGCGTGCGCGGCGCGCCGGCCGGACGCGGCACGGTGACATTCGTCACGTAATACGGCTCCACCAGCGAGGTCTGGTAATTCGCGAGCGCCGCGGTGTCGCCGCCGGGCTGCGAGTGGTAGGTGGCGTTGAGCGTGAGCCCGACGCGCTTCTCCTTCCCGAGCCGGTCGGCAAACGAGAGGTTCACCGACGGCCCCACGTTGTCGATCGGCTCGCGGAGCCAGTTGTCGCTGCGCGTGTAGTATTTCGGCCGCCACACGCCGCCGATCGAGTAGGCGATCACCCGCGGCTGGTTCCGGTCGAACGCGCTCTTCGAAATGATGTTCACGTTGCCGCCGATCGAGTCGGCATCCATGTCCGGCGTCGGCGCCTTCGTCACCTCGATCGTCTCGATGTTGTTCAGCGACGCCTGCTCGAACTCGAAGGTCCGCCCCGCACCCGCCGACTGCGAGCTGGCGATTCGGTCGCCGTCCATCGTGACCGCGTTGAGCGCGCCGTCGATGCCGCGGATCTGCACGGAGCGCACATCGGCTCCCACATACACGGCCGTGATGCCGGGCAGCTGCTGCAGGAAGTCGCCGATGTTGCCGTCCGCGATGTTGCCGAAGCTGTCGGACGCCACGACGTTCTTCACGTTGAGCGCCTCGCGCTGCCGCGTGATCGCCTGCGCGCTGCCCTCGCGGTCGCCGGCCACGGTGAACTTGGCCAGTTTGTAGACGCCCGCCGTCAGCTCGATGTTGCTCACGGTCCGCGCGCCGGGCTTCACATCGACGGGCACCGACTTCTGGTCGAGGCCGGTGTAGCGCACGAGCAGCGTCGCCATGCCCGGCGGCAGGCTCAGCTCGAAACGTCCCTCGCGGTCGGTGATCGCGAGCCGCGCTCCGCCCTGCACGGAGACCTCCGCGCCCTCGAGGTAGGCACCCGTGGCGCCGTTGCTCACCTGACCGGAGACGACGCCCGTCGCCTGCGCCAACGCGGCGACGGCGGAGAGGAGGCCGACCGCGAGCAGGCGGAGCGGCGAGACGCGGAATGAAAACCAACGCAGGCGCGGGTGGACGGTTAGCATGGTGGGGCGGGGACAGCAGGCCGGATGCCTGTTTGTAACCGTGAAGTTACCGGCCGGCCGCCCGGCACGGTCAAATCGAAAACCCGCGCCGCTGCGCCGCAGATCCGCATTGCCTCGTCCGGTAACCGTCCCGTTACTTCCGCCGCGCCCCATGCTCCGCCGCACGTTTCTCGCCGCCGCCGCCGGCTCGGCCGCGCTCCCCGCCCTGCCCGCCGCCGCGCCCGCCACCCCGGCCGCGCTGATCGACACCAACGTCTCGCTCTTCGACTGGGTCGTCCGCCGCTCCTGGGCCGACACCCCTGCCCGCCTCGTGGAGAAACTCCGCCGCCACGGCGTGACGTCCGCCTGGACCGGCAGCCACGAGGGCGTCCTGCACACCGATCTCGCCGGCGTAAACGCACGCCTCGCCGAGGCCTGCGGCCTGCACGGCGGCGGCGTGCTCGTGCCGTTCGGCAGCGTGAACCCGACCTTCCCCGACTGGGAGGACGACCTGCGCCGCTGCCACGAAGTGCACCGCATGCCCGGCATCCGGCTCCATCCCAATTACCACGGCTACACGCTCGAGGATCCGCGCTTCGCCCGGCTCCTCCACCTCGCGACCGAGCGCGGCCTCCGCGTCCAGATCGTCCTCTCGATCGAGGACGAGCGCTCGCAGAACCCCGTGCTCACCGCGCTCCCCGTCGCGCCCGGACCGGTCTTTGACCTCCTCCCGAAAATCCCCGGAGCGCGCGTGATGCTGCTCAACGCCACCTCGCGCGTCTTCGGCCAGGCCGCCCTCCTGCAGAAACTCGCCGCCTCCGCCGTGCCGCTCGAGCTCGCCACGCTCGAAGGCGCCGCCGGCATCGACTCCGTGCTCCAGCGCGCCCCGGAACTGCGCCTCACCTTCGGTTCGCACGCGCCGTATTTCTACTTCGAGTCCGCGCTGCTGAAATTGCAGGAGTCCGCCCTCGATGCCGCCCGGCTCGCCGCGATCCGCCACGGCCACGCCCACGCCTTCCTCTCCCGCGCATGAACCGCCGCGCCTTCCTTTCCGCCTCCGCCACGATCGCCGCCGCGGCCCCCCTCGCCTCCCGCTCTTCCGCCGCGCCCGCTCCTGCGGCCGCACCCGAGCCCGCCGCCTCCGTCTGGGGCACCGCCGAACTCCGCAAACTCGGCGCCTGGGACGTCCACACCCACCTCGGCCCGCCCGGCGCCAAGCCCGACCACCGCATGGAGTCGCTGCTGAAAATCGCCGACCGTGTCGGCGTCGAGCGCCTCTGCCTCGGCATGGCCCAGCCCTGGCAATACGAGCCCACGCCCGAGCAGTTCCGGAAATGCAACGACGACGTCCTCGGCATCCTCAAGGAGTGGGGCTCGCGCGTCTTCGGCTTCGTCTACCTCAATCCCGTCCACACCCGCGAGAGCCTCGCCGAACTCGAACGCTGCGTCGCCGACGGACCCATGATCGGCATCAAGCTCTGGGTCGGCACCCGCGCCAACGCCGCCGCCCTCGACCCCATCGTCCGCCGCGCCGCGGAACTCAAGGCCCTCATCCTGCAACACACGTGGCTCAAGCAGCGCGGCAAGGGCAACCTCCCGCACGAGTCCACGCCGATGGAGCTCGCCGAGCTCTCCGGCCGCCATCCCGGCGTGCCGATCGTCTGCGGCCACACCGGCGGCGGCGACTGGGCGCTCGGCATCCGCGCCATCCGCGCCCGCCCCGATCTCTACGCCGACCTCGGCGGCGGCGATCCCGTCTACGGCGAAGTCGAGATGGCCGTCCGCGAGCTCGGCGCCTCCCGCGTGCTCTACGGCAGCGACGTCCACGGTCGCAGCTTCGCCTCGCAGCTCGGCCGCGTCCTCGGCGCCGATATCTCCGACGCCGACAAGAAACTCATCCTCCGCGAAAATCTCCGCCGCCTGCTCCTCCCCGCGCTCCAGCGCAAAGGCTACAAGGCCTGATCCCGGTTCTGCCCGTATCGCTCCCGCGCCCCGGCGCGAAAACAGGCTAGACGCCCCGCGCGTTGCGCTGACTTCCTCTTCCCCGCGCCGCGACCTGTCGTCGCCGCCCCAACTCCCACGCATGCACCCCCTCCGCCATTTCCCCGCCTTCGCCGCTCTGGCGCTCGCCACCTGTTTCGCCGCCCCCTCCCTTTCGCTCACCGCCGCCGAACGGCTGCCCAACGTCGTCATCATCTTCACCGACGACCAGGGCTACGGCGACGTCGGCGTCTTCGGCGCCAAGGGCTACACCACGCCCCACCTCGACTCGCTCGCCCGCGACGGCGTGAAGTTCACCAACTTCCACGTCGCCCAGGCCGTCTGCTCCGCCTCGCGCGCCGCCCTCCTCACCGGCTGCTATCCCAACCGCATCGGCATCCACGGCGCCCTCGGGCCCAACTCCAACCACGGCATCCACGCCGACGAGACCACGCTCGCCGAGCTCTTCAAATCCCGCGGCTACGCCACCGGCATGGCCGGCAAATGGCACCTCGGCCACCGCGAGCAGTTCGTGCCGAATCGCCACGGCTTCGACGAATCCTTCGGCCTGCCCTACTCCAACGACATGTGGCCGCACCACCCCGAGGCCAAGGCCGGCACCTATCCGAAGCTGCCGCTCTGGGAAAACGGCAAGGTGATCGACGACGAGGTCTCGCCCGATGACCAACGCCACCTCACCACGTGGTATACCGAGCGCGCCGTGTCGTTCATCGAACGCAACAAGGAGCGCCCCTTCTTCTTCTACCTCGCCCACTCCATGCCGCACGTGCCGCTCTTCGTGAGCGACAAGTTCAAGGGCAAGTCCCAGCAGGGCCTCTACGGCGACGTGCTCATGGAGATCGACTGGTCCGTCGGGGAAATCCTCCGCACCCTGCGGCAGCACGGCCTCGAGCGCGACACGCTCGTCATCTTCACCAGCGACAACGGTCCGTGGCTCAGCTACGGCACCCACGCCGGCAGCGCCGGCCCTCTCCGCGAGGGCAAGGGCACCGCCTGGGAAGGCGGCACGCGCGTCCCGTGCCTCATGCGCTGGCCCGGCAAACTGCCCGCCGGCCTCGTCAACGACCACTTCGCCATGACGATCGACCTCCTGCCGACGATCGCCGCCCGCATCGGCGCCGCCTTGCCGAGCCGTCCGATCGACGGCCGCGACCTCTGGCCGCTCTTCCGCGGCGAGCGCAGCGCGAAAAATCCGCACGAGGGCTACGGCCTCTGGTATCTCCAGAACGAACTCCAAGCCGTCGTCAGCGGCGACGGCCGCTGGAAACTCGTGCTGCCGCACACCTACCGCACGCTCGACGGCCGCCCCGGCGGCAAGGACGGCCTGCCCGCAAAATATCAGCAGGCCAAACTCGCCGCCCCGCAGTTGTTCGACCTGCAGGCCGACGTCGGCGAATCCAAGGACCTCGCCGCCGCCCACCCCGATGTCGTGCAGCGCCTGACCGCCTTCGCCGAGACCTGCCGCGCCGACCTCGGCGACGCGCTCACGCAGCGCACCGGCAAGGGCAACCGCGAACCCGGCCGCGTGCCCGGTTCGGCCGACGCCCCCGCCGAGCGCAAAAAGAAAAAAGCCTGAGCGGCCCTCGCGCCCCCTTCCCACCGGCGGTAGCGGCCCTCCGCCCCGCTCAAGCCTTCCGTTCGGTCCGGTCGGCCCCCTCGTCCACAGGGTCCGCGCACCGTGTCCGCACGCCCACCCTGCCCACCCGCGCGTTCGTCTGCACCGGTTCGTTGCGCCCGCGCGTTTTCCGTATTTAAGGACATCACCGCCGACGCGCTTGCGCGTCTGGCGTCGAGTGGTCACACGCGCCACGACCCGACCCAAACCGTTCGTTTCATCATGACACCTGCGATAACCCCCTCCCGGCTGCCGCGCCGCGTCCGCTTCACCCTGCCTTTTGCCCTCGCATCTTCCGCGCTGGCTCAGGTCGCCCCCACGCCCTCCCCGGCCGCCCGGCCCGCCGCCGAGGAGACCGTCACGCTCTCGCCGTTCGTGATCGCCACCGAACGCGACACGGGGTGGACCGCGAGCGACACCCTCTCCGCCACGCGCACCAAGCAGGCGCTCAAGGATGTGCCGGTCGCGATCGATGCGATCACGTCGGACTTCCTCGACGACCTCGGCCTCTTCACCGTCGACGAAGCCACCGCCTTCGTCGCCAACGCCTACGCGCCGCCCACGCTCGAGAACGACAACCAGTCCGGCGCCATCGCCTTCCGTGGCCTCAGCGGCTCCACCGCCACGCGGAATTACTTCCGGTGGTATGTCCCGAGCGACAACTACAACGTCGAGCGCATCGACTTCGGCAAGGGCTCCAACTCCCTCATCTTCGGCGACGTCGAGCCCGGCGGTCAGGCCTCCGTCTTCACGAAGCGCGCGCTGATGAAAAACTTCGGCGAGGTCTTCGCCTACACCAACCACTACGGCGCCTACCGCGTCCAACTGGACTACAACCGGAAGATCGGCGACCGCGTCGCCTTCCGCTTCAACGCCGTCGAACGCGAGGAGCGCACCTTCCAGGACGCCTCGAAGTTCGGCCTCTCCGGCCAGACGCTCACCACGACCATCCAGCCGTTCAAGAAGACGATGGTCCGCCTCGAGTATGAACGCGGCGACTTCGAGAACTCCCGCGGCTTCGCCGGGCTTTCCGTCCGCGAACGCTCCGGCCGCTCGCGCGCCTTCACCACGGACCGACTCTACTACACCTCCGACGGCGAATACATCATCCGCTCGCTCCTCCCCGCCGCCGACCGCTCCAACGCCGCCGACGGCGGCTCCCCGTCCCTCCTCGAGGGCAGCTACTTCGACGTCCTCATGCGCAACGCCGCCGGCACCGTCATCGGCACCAAGCGCGTCTCCGGCATCCCGAAGGAATGGAACATCCGCGGCTCGTTCGACCGCCAGGCCCGGCCCTTCGACACGTTCTCCGCCACGATCGAGCAGCGCCTCGGCCCGGTCGGCCTCGAACTCGCCTACAATCTCCAGCGGCAGAAAGCCATCCGCACCGACAACTTCTTCAGCAGCACCATCAGCCTCGACGTCAACGGCCGCCCCTACGTCGAGTCCGAGCTCGACGAGAAAAACTTCGGCAACGAGGTGAACTCGTTCCGCGGCACCGCCGTCTACCTGTGGGACAAGCTGAAGTGGATGCAGCAGCTCTTCGTGGTCAGCGGCGAATACCGCGAGGACTGGGTGAAGAATTACCGCTTCAACTACTACAACGTCGCCGCGATCGACGCCGGCACTGCCACCACGTTCAACGCCAACTCCGACCGCATCCGCCTGCGCCTCTACCTCGACGACCCGCGCTTCTACTCCCGCGCCCTCTTCGACTCGATGCGCGCCTCGGCGCTCCCCGTCACGCCCACGGTCCACGTCAAAAAGGTCGCCTCGTTCCCCTCCGGCACGAGCTCGACGGACGGCACCGAATGGCGCCAATCCTACGCCACTTCCGCCTCGATGAGCGGCCGCTACTGGGGCGGCCGCCTGCTCACCCTCGCCGGCGTGCGCTCCGATTGGAACCGCACCTACGAATACAGCAGCAACAAGCGCTTCGGCCCCTACGGCGAAGAGGTCGCCCCGCCCAAGCGCCACAACGCCGCCCCCGGCGAATACGTCGAGAACCCCGAGCTGCACCTGCAGAACACGAGCCTCTCCGGCGGCGTCACGGTGCGGCTCACCAAGGGCCTCAACCTCTACGGCACCTACTCGGAATCGTTCCGCTTCCAGGGCCTCCGCACCTTCGACCGCGAACGCTTCGGCCCGATCACCGGCACGACCAAGGAAGTCGGCCTCAAGGGCGATTTCTGGGGCGACCGCGCCAACATCAACCTCGGCGTCTTCGACATCGCCCGCCAGAACGTCGCCCTCAGCTGGAACGGCGTCACCGGCATCGATTTCAACACCGCCGAGATCGAGGATCTGATGAATCCCAACGACATCCAGCCCGGCGATCCCCGCTACAAATACGGCGAACCCGGCACCGCCAGCGCCTCGCGCTATTACCGCTCGACCGAGTATTCCAAGGGCGCCGACGCCACCCTCCGCGTCGACCCGCTCCCCGGCCTGCAACTGCGCTTCACCGTCGCCCGCACCCGCGTGCTCGGCACGCCCGACCTCGGCTCCTTCCGCCGCTACTACGAGGCCGCCGTCGCCCGCGGCAACGAAAACGCCGCCCTGCTCAACGAGGCCCGCAACCTCCTCGACACCCTCGACAACGACACCAAACCCACCGGCCCCCGCGCCACCCCGTGGTCCGCCAGCTGGATCGTGCAGTATCGGTTCCCGCGCGACACGTGGAAGCCGTTCCAGGGCGTGACCGCCGGCATCAACGGCAGCTGGCGCGACGACTATCGCTTCGGCATCAACAACCGGCAGGAACTCGGCGGCGGCTCCACCCACCTCGTGAACCTCAACGCCAGCCGCAGCCAGCGCCTCTGGCGCCAGACCGTCACGTTCCGCTTCGAAGTCCGCAATCTCGTCGACCTCGAGAACGGCGCGGTCCGCAAGACCGGCTTCACCACGCTCTCCACCGGCGAAAACGTCTACCGCTACAGCTACGTCGTCGACCCGATCTACAGCTTCTCGATCCGCACCCGCTTCTGAGCCGCGGCGCCGCGGCAAGCCTCCCCCGAGGGCGGGTCCACGCGACCCGCCCTTTTTCTTTTCCCGGCCCCGGCCCCCGTATCCTCGCCTCCCGGACACCGTCTTTCTCCCGTCATGCTTCGCCCCCTGCTGCTCCTCGCCGCCCTCGCCGGCATCCCGCTGCCCGCCGCCACGCCCACCCCGAGGCGCTCCCGCTCTTCCCACCTCGCCGTCGTCGCGACGGCATTCCTGCTCGCCGTCGCAGGCGCGTTCGCCCGCCCACCCAACGTCGTCGTCATCGTCTCCGACGACCATCGCGCCGAATGCCTCGGCTTCCTCGGCCACCCGGACCTCCGGACACCGCACCTCGACCAGCTCGCGCGTCGCGGCGTCGTATTCCGCCACGCCTACGTCTCCGGCGCCGACCGCTCGGCCGTCTGCACGCCCGCGCGCACCCAGCTCCATTCGGGCCGGAATCTTTTCCATTGGTCGCAGCCGCGGCCCGCGGAAACCGATCCCGCCGGCTACGCGCTCGGCCGCGCCTTCCGCGCCGCCGGCTACGCGACGCTCCGCTCCGGCAAGGGCGTGAACGTCCCCTCGCCGCTCAACGCCGAGTTCGAGCGCAACATCGAAGGCAGCTCCATCCCGCTCGACCGCCACCTCGAAAACGTCCTGCCCTTCATCCGCGAACACGCCGGCCGCCGACCTTTCCTCGTCGTGCTCGAGCCGCGCGTGCCGCACTCGCCCTACCCGACCACCGAGCGCTTCCGCGCCCTCTACGCGCCGGAGCGGATCACGCTGCCGCCGGAGCATGCCTTGCTGCATCCGTTCCTGCCCACCGAGGCGGAAGAGAACGCCCAAAACGCCGCCAAACGCGGCCGCGCGCCCAAGCCCCAGGAACCGTGGACCGAAGCCCGCGTCCGCCGCACGCTCGCCGATTACTACGCCTCGATCTCCTTCCTCGACGACGGCGTCGGCCAGGTGCTCGCCACGCTCGCCGAGACCGGCGTCGCGGCAGACACGATCGTCGTCTTCCTCGGCGACAACGGCTACTCGCTCGGCCACCACGGCCGCTTCGCGAAATCCGACGTCTACGAAAACGGCGGCCTGCACATCCCGCTGCTCATCGCCGGCCCCGGCATCGCGGCGCGCGAGAGCAGAGCCTTCGTCCACACCATCGACGTTTTTCCCACGCTCTGCGCGCTCGCCGGTATCCCCATCCCCGCCCGGGTGGACGGCCTCAGTCTGGCGCCGATCCTGCGCGGCGAAAAGTCCGGGGTCCGCGAGGTCGCCTTCACCCATTTCCGCGACGAGCAGTTCGCCCTGCGCGACCAGCGCTGGAAACTCATCCTCTACCCACAACTCAAGCGCACCGAACTCTTCGACCTCGGCTCCGATCCGCGCGAACTGCGCAATCTCGCCGCCGATCCCGCGCACGCCACCCGCATCGCCGCGATGACCGCCCGGATCGAACGCGAGAAAACCGCGATCGGCTACACCTGGCCGTTACCCGAGCCGGCCGGGCGTTGACGCGGCCCGCGCCGCGGAAGGCCCGCCCTCAATACGCCGTCCGCGGCGGCCGCAGGACCTGCCCGAGCGTCCGCACCGTGATCTGCAGATCGAGCCACAGCGACCAGTGCGTGATGTAGTGGATATCCCAGTGCACGCGCCGGCGCAGCATCTCCTGCTCGAGAATCTCGCCGCGGAATCCGAGACTCTGCGCCAGCCCCGTGATGCCGGGTTTCACCAGGTGCCGCGTGCGGTAGCCGCGCGTCTGCCGGCGGAATTCCTCGTCGAGCATCGGCATGTAGGGCCGCGGCCCCACGATGCTCATGTCGCCGACCAGCACGTTCCAGAACTGCGGAAACTCATCGAGACTCCGGCGCCGCAGGAAGCGGCCGAAGGGAAAAATCCGCTCGTCCTCCGCCCGCGCCTGCTTCGCCTCCGCCGCTTCGTCCGCCGGCTCCACCCGCATCGAGCGGAATTTCAGCATCCGGAAAATCCTCCCGCCCTGCCCGCGCCGCTCGCGCACGTGCAACAGCGGTCCCGGCGCCTCGCATTGTTGTTTCCACCACACCCACGCACAGAGCGGCGGCAGCACCAGCACCACGACCGGTAAAGCGAGCGCGACATCGTAGACCCGCTTCACGATCCGGTTCAGCGGATCCTCGAGCGGCTCCTCCTGCAGCGTGTAGAAGTGCCGCCCCTCCTCCACCGTCGGCACCAGCGGATGCGTGTAACGGTCGGCGAGGTTGTTGTGGATGAGCAGCCGGCATCCGTGATCCTGACACACCTCGATCAACGCCCGCGCCTCCTCGTCCGACGCCGGCAGTTCCAGCAGCACCACCTGCCCCACCTGCCGCTCCGCCAGCACGCGCGGCAGATCGCTGGCTTTGCCGAGCAGCGGCACAAACGGCGAGGCCGAGTCCGCGGCCCCCGTGTCGTCGGAGAGCAGCCCGACCGGGTGGATGCCGAGCGGCTCCTTGTGCGCGATCCAGTCGTCGAGCCGCGCAAACGATTTCACCCGGCCCACGAAGACCGTCGGCAGCTTGTGCCCGCGCTGAAACATCACGCGCGCGAGCGCCCGCGGCAGCCGGGCGTTCAACACCGCCAACCCGAGCCACGACCACACGAGGAAGCTGCCGAGAAACAGACGGCTGATGCTCCGATCCTGGGTCGCAAACATCATCGTGAAGGTGAGCACCGCCATCAGCCCCACCTGCCGCGTCGCCAGCCGCGCCGCATCCCCCGGCTCCAGGATGTGGAACCGCGTCGCGAGCAGCGCCACACTCCGCGCCGAGAGGATCGCGCCGCCCACCGCGCAGAGAAAATACGGCAGCAGGTTCACCTCCCGCACCAGCCGCACGAAGGGCACGAACCGCATGATCAGCTCCGCATAGAGCCAGAAGAAAACGCCCACCCCCAGCGTGCACACGCCCGTGTGCAGGTTGGCGAGACCGCGGGCCCGCGTGGAGATCATGGCGTGGGAGCGTCAGGCGGACGGCAAAAGCGGGCGCCTTCGCGCCCGCCTGCCTTGCTTCATTCCGGTATCGCGCCGGCCCGTCACTTGGCCGCGACCGGCTTCGGCTTCGTGATCATCTCGAAGTCGTCCGTCCGGAACGGCGTCACCGGCAGGTCGTCGCTGGAGTAGAGATTGCAGACCGGATTGTCGGCCCAGGCGTAGCGGACCGCGATGGGCGCCGCCACCTTGTCGCTCGACAGCTCCACCTTGTCGTTGCCCACCACCTTGCCCGTCGCCCAGTGCCACACTTTGTCCGCCCCGCAGATCGCAAAGCCCACCGGCTCGGTCACGTCGAAGGCCCGCAGCGTGCTGCCGAAGGTGTTGAAGGTGACGACCGCCTTGTTGCCCTCGACCGCGAGGCTTTTGAACTCGGGGCTGCGATACGGCAGCTTCATCCCGTAGTCCTTCGCGAGCGCCCAGCGCACGAGGCGCGAAGCCACATCGTATTTGTTGCGCGGATGGATGTCGCGGCCTTCGCCGATGTCGATGATCACCGCCTGCCCGGTGTTGGCCAGTTTGAGCGTCATCGTCTGCGCCTCGCGCAGTTCCGCCCACTCGCTCTCCGCCGGCTGCGGCTTCTCCGCTTTGTAGTCGGCCAGCTGCACCCAGTAGAACGAAAAGTCGCCCTGCCCCCAGGCCTTGCGCCACTGCTCGATCATGAAGGGAAACAGGTCCCGATACTCGTGCGCCTGGTTGGCGTTGGACTCGCCCTGATACCAGATCACGCCCTTCATGCCGTATCCGATCGTCGGATGCACCATGCCCGCCCAGATGTTGCCGGGCCGCGCGTTGCCGGTGAGGTAGTCCTGCGGCTGCCGCGGGAGCGCCTTCTTCTCCGCCTTCGCCTTCGCGGTGTCGGCCTTCCACTTCGTCATCTGCGCCTCGAAGTTCGCCTTGCCCTTTTCGGACGTCAGGTCCGCCTCACGCTTCGTCGTCCGCTCCATCAGCGGCTTGAAACGCGCATCCGCCGCGATCATCTCGCGGTCGACCCATGCCTCGGCGGCCGAGCCGCCCCAGGCGTTGTTGATCAGCCCCACCGGCACGCGGACGATCTCGTGGATATAGCGGCCGAACAGGTAACCGACCGCGCTGAAGGCCCGCACCGTCTCCGGCGTCGCCGCGGCCCATGCCCCCTTGAAGTCACCCTGCCGGTCCTGCGTGCCCTTCAACGGCACCGTGATCAGCCGGAGGTTGGGATGGTGCGACGCCAGCGCCTCGAGATCGCCGTGCGTCGTCTGATTGATGCGCCAGCCCATGTTGGACTGGCCCGAGCACATCCAGACTTCGCCCACCAGCACGTCCCTGATCTCCCGCTTCGAGGAACCCTCGATCACGATCGACTGGGACGTCGCATTCGCCGGCACGGCCGGAAGTTTCACCGTCCATTTTCCGTCCTGGCCCGCGGTCGCGTTGAACGCCTGACCGGCGAAACGCACCGTCACCTTGGTGCCCGGCTTGTCCCAGCCCCAGATCGGATTGGCCTGCTTCTGCTGCAGCACCATGTGATCGCCGATGATCGCGGGCAGCTTCAATTCCGCCCGCAGCAACGGCACGACGACAAAACACAGGACCAACCAGACACGAGGTAGCTTCATAGGATAAAGGGGGTTCCGGCGCGGAACGTGACACCTCCGTCCCGCACTGCCAACCGCGGAGATGCCGCGAACTCAGATCCGCACGACCACGTCGTCCGTCTTGAAGCGGACCTTCCTGGCCGACGCATACTTGTCGTCCGCGAGCCGGTAGCCCGCCGTGCACGCCACCGCCGTCGCGTAGTCACTGCCGGCCAGGCCGAGGATCTCGTCGTATTTCTCCGCCTCGATTCCCTCCATCGGACATGTGTCGATGCCCAGCACCGCCGCACTCGCGAGCAACACCCCGAGCGCGATGTAGACCTGATGCTCCTGCCAGGCATCGAGCGTCCCGGCAGCCCGCGCCTTGTCCAGATTGCGCATCGTCATCGCCCGGAATTTCGCCAGCCCCTCGATCGTCGCGCCCGTCACTTCCGCCATCCGCGCGATGTGCCGGTCGACGTGGTCCGCATCGATCCCGCGCCGCACGGCGATCGCGACGACGTGCGAGCAATCGACGATCTGCGCCTGGCGATACGACGCCCCCTGCAGCTGCAGTTTCACGGCCGGATCGGTGACGACGAAAAACTTCCACGGCTGCAGCCCGATCGACGAGGGCGAGAGCACAAGCGACTGCTCGAGCGCGTGCCACACGTCGTCCGGAATCTTCCTCGCCGGATCGAATTTCTTGGTCGCGTAGCGCCAGTTCAGGGCCTCGAGCAGCTGGTTCGGGGGAATCGGTGTCGGCACGCCGGCACGCTCCCCAGAACCGCCGCGGACTTCCAGTGGATTTTTCTCCGCCGCGCGGCCGCCGCGCCGGCGACGTCAGGCCTCCAGCACCGCGTCGAAACCGCCGTAGGGATTCATGGCAGTCCGCTGCGCCTTCGGGTCGTCGCGCCACTCGTGGTCGACGAGCAGCCGGTAGCGGTATTCGCCCGGCGCGAGCCGCAGCTCCACCGTCCACAGCCCGGGGCTCAGGCGCTGCATCGGCGTGGCCCGCGGATTCCAGCCGTTGAACGAACCGACGGCGAACACCTCGCGCGCGCCGGCGTCCGCGAAATCGATCCGCACGATCCGCAACGGCGCGGCGGCATGGCCGCCGGCCTCATCCGGCGGCGTTTCGGGGCGGGGTCCGTCGGACCCTTCGCCGTTGGGGAGCGGTGAACTCGACGCAGTCGTTCCGGCGACAGGGGCGGTTTTCATGGCGCATGCCGGTTGGGGCGCCCGACTCTAGCCATTACCCCGATGCTCGGCGATGCACCGCTTGGCTTTTGGTGTGCATCGCTTGCCCGCGCGCCGCCCGCGGACGCCTCACAAGCCGTAGCGCCGCAGCTCGAAGCCCCGTGCCTTCATCGCCGCCGCGATCGCCTTCAGGTCGAGCTTGGCGCCGGGTTTCACGCCGTTCGCCGCATACCAACCCTGGTTCATCTCGAGCGCGAACTTCAGGCCTTCGCCGCGCGAGGACACCGGCCGCTCGTCGAACGGATGCAGCGGATACACCTCCCGCAACACGCCGTCCGCATCGAAGAATCCGATGTCCAGCGGAGTCGGCGTGTTCTTCATCCAGAAACTCATCTTCTGCGGCCGCTCGTAGACAAAGATCATGCCGTCGTCCCGCCCGAGATCCCGCCGGCCCATGAGCCCGCGTTCCATCTCGGCCGGACGCACCGCCAGCTGCATGCGCACCGTCTTTTCGCCCACCGCGATCGGGAAGAAATCCGCCACGCTCTTGGCCGCGACGGCCGGCGCCGCACTGCCGCCGGCCGCTCCGGATTTTTCCTTCGCACAGGCGGCGACCGCGAAGGCGGCAGCCGTCAGCGCCACGCGCAGCAACAACGAAAGCGGATTTGCGTTTTTCACAGCGGCGGTGGCTAATGCGCGCCCTTTGGCAACTCAACCTCCGTCTTCCGCTCCCGGGAAATCCGTCCTCCTCTACGCGTCGACCGAACACAGCGCCGACTCACTCTATTTCGGCCGCGTGAGCGTCCCCGATCCGTTCATTGCTTTCGGCCTGCGCGGCCGGAAATTCGCCGTCGTCAGCGCGCTGGAATTCGCCCGCGTGCGCCGCACGTCGGACTTCGACGTCGTCCTCCCGCTCGAGCGCTACCTGCAACGCGCCCGCGAGGTCTGGCCGCAGCGCAAGGTCGGCGCCGCCGAGGTGATCGTGCTGCTCTCCCGCGAGTATCGGCAGACGCACTTCACCGTTCCCGACGACTTCCCCGCCGCCATCTACGAGAAACTCTTCGAGCTCGGCCTCGACATCGTCGTCGCCGACGGCCCGCTGTTTCCCGAGCGCGAGATCAAGCGTCCCAGCGAGGCCGCCGCCATCCGCGAAGGCAACGCCGCCAGCGCCGCCGGTTTCGCCGCCGCCGAGCGAATTCTCCGCGCGAGCCGGATCTCCGGCCGCAAGCTCCTGCACCGCGGCCAGATCGTCACGAGCGAGATGCTCAAGTTCGCGATCGAAGTTGCCTGCCTCGAGGCCGGCGCGGTTTCCGCCAATACGATCGTCGCCGGCGGCGACCAGGCCTGCGACCCGCACGAGCGCGGCTCGGGCCCGCTCCGGGCGCACGACCTCATCATCGTCGATATTTTCCCCCGCGTCACGCGCACCGGCTACCACGGCGACATGACCCGCACGTTTCTCCGCGGCCGTGCCAGTGAGAAACAGCACGCGCTCGTGGCGGCGGTCCGGGAAGCGCAGCTCGCCGCCCTCTCGGCCATCCACACCGGCGCCAACGGCCGCGACGTCCACCGCCGCTGCGTCGAAGTGTTCAACGCCCGCGGCTTCGAGACCCGCCACACCCCGAAGGGCTCGGTCGGCTTCTTCCACGGCACCGGCCACGGCCTCGGCCTCGCGGTCCACGAACTGCCCCGCATGAGCGGCGCCGTCGACTACACGCTTCCCCGCGGCTCGGTCGTCACGGTCGAGCCGGGCCTGTATTATCCCGGTCTCGGCGGCTGCCGGATCGAGGACGTCGTCCAGGTCACCGACCGGAAACCGAAACCGCTCTCCGCCTACCCCTACGACTGGGAAATCCGATGAAGGGACTCGCTCCACTCCTCAAGAAGATCGCCCGCCTGCGCATCCTCGTCGTCGGCGATGTGATGCTCGATCACTACATCTGGGGCGATGCCACGCGCATCTCCCCCGAAGCCCCGGTGCCCGTCGTCGACATCGCGCGCGACTCCTGGACCGCCGGCGGCGCCGCCAACGTCGCGCTCAACATCGCCTCCCTCGGCGCCCGCTGCTCCGTCGCCGGCTTCATCGGCACCGACGAAGCCGGGGCGCGGCTGCAGACCATCCTCCACAGCAAACGCATCGCCACGCTGCCCACGCCGGGCGTCGCGCCGACCATCGTGAAGACGCGCGTGCTCGTGCAGCACCAGCAGCTCTGCCGCCTCGATCGCGAAGCCCCGCCGTCCGCCTACCACGTCTCGCCGTCGAGAATCGAAGCGCTCCTCCGCGACGAGATCGCGGCGTGCGACGCCATCATCCTCTCGGACTACGCCAAAGGCATCCTCAACGACGAGGTCGTCGGCCGGCTCACCAGCCTCGCGCGCGCCGCGGGCAAATTCATCGCCCTCGATCCCAAGCCGCGCCGGAAGCTCACCTTCCACGGCCTCGATCTCATCACGCCCAACAAGCGCGAGGCCCTCCAGCTCGCCGGCATCGAACCGCTGCCCCATACGCCCTTCCCCGCCGCCGACGTCTGCGCCCGGCTCCATGAGCTCTACGCCACCCGGAACCTCGTCGTCACCCTCGGCGAGGAAGGCATGCTGCTCAGCGCCGGCGGGAAAATCATGAAGACCATCCCCACCGCCGCCCGCGAGGTGTTCGATGTCTCGGGCGCCGGCGACACCGCTCTCGCCGGCCTCGTCCTCGCCCTCGCCGCCGGAGCAAACCTCGAGACCGCCGCGCACTTCTCCAACGCCGCCGCCGGCGTCGTGGTCGGCAAGCTCGGCACCGCGACCGTCACGCCGAAGGAACTCGTCGATTACGTGCACCAACGCTGATGTCCAAGGCGCTCTTCCTCGATCGCGACGGCACCATCATCCTCGACAAACACTACCTCGCCGATCCCGCCGGCGTGGAGTTGATTCCCGGGGTCGCCGCCGCCCTGCAGCGGGCCCGCGAGCTGGGCTACGCGCTTTTCCTCTTCACCAACCAGTCCGGCGTCGCCCGCGGGCTCTACACCCTCGACGACGTGCATCGCTGCAACCACCGGATGGAGGAACTGCTCGCCCTCGCCCCTCCGCTCTTCACCGACATGTGCATCGCGACCGAAGGTCCCGAGGTCACCGACGGCTACCGCAAACCCTCCCCGCGCTACCTCCTCGAGAGCATCGCGCGCCACCGGCTCGACCCGCGGCAGTGCTGGATGATCGGCGACCGCGAAGGCGACATCGTCGCCGGTCTCGCCGCCGGCATCCAAGCCGCCGCCGTCTGCACCGGAAAACACTCCGCGGCGGAATGGGCTGCACTGGCCCGACCCGCCCCCGTGTTTCCCAGCCTCGTGGAGTTCGTCGCCACGCTGCGTTAGCACCTTCCGCGCATGCCCGAACTCGCCGAGGTCGAATTCTACCGCAAACGCTGGCACCTCGCCGCGCGCGGCGAACGCGTGACCGGGGTGCTCGGCCACGAAACCAAGAAGCTCCTGCGCGAGGTGGATTTCCCCACCCTCCGGCAGCGTCTCGTCGGGGCCCGCTTCGAGGACTCGCAGGCTGCCGCGAAACAGATGCTGTTTCGCTTCAGCGGCGACATCTGGCTCGGCATTCACCTCGGCATGAGCGGCGAACTCAGTGTGGCCGGGCCGGAACACGTGCCGACGAAACACGATCACCTCGTCATCCGCACCACCCGGCATGCACTCGTCTTCAACGACCCGCGCATGTTCGGCAGTATCGACGTGCACTACGGGGCCGAACCGCCGGACTGGTGGACCCGGATCGCGCCACCGCTGCTCTCGCCGGCCTTCAGCGTCGCCGCCGTCGCGGCGTTTCTGCAGCGCCGCCGGCGCGCGCCCATCAAGGCCGTGCTGCTGATGCAGGAACGCTTCCCCGGCGTGGGCAACTGGATGGCCGACGAGATTCTCTGGCGCGCCGCGATCCATCCGCGCCGCCTCGCCGGCACGCTCGGCGCCGCCGAGACGCGCACGCTCTGGCGCGAGTGCCGCACCGTCGCGCGCCAGGCGCTCGCCGCCATCGCCGGCCGCGGCGATCACCTGCCCCCCGATCTCAACGTCGGCATCCCCCAGTCGTGGCTGTTCCGCCACCGCTGGCGTCCGGGCGGCACTTGCCCCAGGACCGGCCGGCCGCTGGCCCACGCCACGATCGGCGGCCGCACGACCTGCTGGTCGCCGGCCCGGCAGAAGCTGCGATGAAAAAGCTGCGGCTCGACGAGTTGCTGGTGGCCCGCGGCCTCGCCGCCTCGCGCGCCCAAGCCAAGGCGCTCATCATGAGCGGACGCGTCCGCCGCGGCACCGAGCGGCTCGACAAGCCCGGCAAGGAATTCCCGGAGGACACCGACCTCTCGGTCGACCAACCGCCGCGCTTCGTCAGCCGCGGCGGCGAGAAACTGTCGGCCGCGCTCGAGCGTTTCGCCCTCGAGGTCCGCGGCGCGCATGTGCTCGACGTCGGGGCCTCGACCGGCGGCTTCACCGACTGCGTGCTGCAGGCGGGCGCGGCCGACGTGGTGTGCGTCGACGTCGGCCGCGCGCAGCTCCACGCCAAGCTCCGCGCGGACCCGCGCGTCACCAATCTCGAGAAGATCAACGCACGCCACCTCGCTGCCGCGCAGCTGCCGCGGCCCGAGTTCGACGTCGTGGTCATGGACCTGTCGTTCATCTCGCTGAAGGCCGTCCTGCCCGCGGTGTGGCCGTTGCTGCGCGGCGGCGGCACGCTCGTCGCGCTCGTGAAGCCGCAGTTCGAGGCCGGCAAGGCGGAGGTCGACCGCGGCCGCGGCGTCATCCGCGACGCCGCCGTGCAGCAGGCCACGCTCGACGAGGTGCGCACCTTCGCCCTCCGGGAACTCACCGCCAGCGTGCTCGTGGGCACGATGGATTCCCCGATCGCCGGCGCCGACGGCAACCGCGAGTTTCTCCTGTGCCTGCGCCGGGAAAGCCCGCATTACTCAGCCCCCGCATGAAACCGATCCGCCAGCTCGCCTTCGTCGTGAACGGGCAGAAACCGGGCGCACCCGCGCTGGCCCGGGAGCTCGCCGCGGCCGCCCGTGCCGCCGGCGTCGGATTCAAGACCACCACCCGTTTCCCCCTGCCGCGCGGCTACCTGCATGGCATCGATGCATGCTGCGTCATCGGCGGCGACGGCACGCTGCTCGGCGCCGCCCGCGAATCGTCGACGGAACAGGTGCCGATCATCGGCGTGAATCGCGGCAGCCTCGGCTTCCTCACCACGTATTCCGCCGACGAAGCGCGCGCCCACTTCACCGCGATCCTCGCGGGCGGCTTCAAGGTCGAGCACCGCACCATGCTCGACTGCAAGACCGGCAACCGCGTGCACGACCTCGCCCTCAACGACGTGCTCATCAAGGATGAGGTCAATTCGCGGCTCGTCCGACTGGAGGTCTTTGCCGACGACGAACTCGTCACCGACTACACCTGCGACGGCCTGATCTTCTCCACGCCGACCGGTTCCACCGCCTACAACCTCTCCGCCGGCGGCCCGATCATCCATCCCTCGGCGGGCGTGATCGCCATGACGCCGATCTGTCCGCACACGCTCAGCAACCGCTCCATCATTTTTCGCGAAGGCGTGAAGCTCCGGGTCTTCAATCGCACGCCCGATTCCCGCCTGCTCGTCGCGATGGACGGCCAACGCAATCTGAAGGTCGCCGCCCGCTCCCCCATCGAGATCGCCGTGGCCGAGTCGCGGCTGCCGCTCGCCCAGCGCCCGGACTATTCCCACTTCGCCGTCGTGCGCACCAAGCTGAAGTGGAGCGGCGGCTTCGTGGACAAAGGCTGAGCCTGCACCACGCCGCTCCGGGCCCGCTACCGGGCAATCCACCAAAACAAAAACCCCGGCTTTGCAGCCGGGGTTCTCGTTTTGAAATTCGAAGAGCTTAGTTCTTCTTCTTCTTTTCTTCCTTCGCCTTCGCTTGGTCGGCCTTCATCTTGGCCTCTTCGTCCGGGTCGAGTTTGCCGTTCTTGTTGGCGTCGTATTTCTTCAGCGCGGCCTCAGCGGCCTTCTTCTTCTTCTCGGCCTTTTCTTCGGCCGTCTGAGCATTCACCGGGGCGGCCACCATGAAGGCGGCGGCGATCAGCGAAGCAATAAGGGTAAGTTTGGAAGCAGATTTTTTCATGGGTCGCCGAAGAGATTGGAGAGCCACCGGGAAAAAATCCAGTCTCAACATAGCAATTTTATGAGGTCCGACCGTATTTCCGCGATCCGTTTGTAACTAGCCAGTTCAGGCCGCATCGATGCCAAGGCACGCCGGACGCGCAGCGCCGCCGGATGTCCTGCCACCCGATCCATTCGGTATAGATCGATCTTGATTCCGAATGCGATCGCACCGCTCCGGGGCAGACGAAACAGGATCTGCCGCTCCACGCGCAGCCAAAGCGCCTCCAGCCGCACCGGCAGCCGCGGTCCGGGTATACCGCGGATCGGGTGTAGATTCAGCTCGTCGGTCGCCGCGAGCCCCCAGTTCTGGCGCAGGTAGCCGTCTCCCGGCCTCAGCTTCGTCAGGAATTGCCGGATCGAGGCTCCGACCGCCTCGTTCAGCCCCGGGACCACACCATGAATCGCGTCGAGCGGCAGTCCGATCTTCTCTTCAAGCGCCCAGCCGGTCGGAAAACAAAGCACCCCGCCGCGGAGGACGAAATCCCCATGGGGGTCCGGCGACAGCAGCAATACATCCGCCTCCCACTGCCGGCCGACAACCTCGAGCCGCCCACCGGACGAACCCGCCGGGCCGGGAACAAGCCGCGCCGCTTCCGGCCACGTTGCCGCCTCGGCCACAAGCTCATCCACCGCACCCTCCGCTTCGGACGGGCACCGGAGATAACGGTCGCGATCATCGTCCAACCACCGGCACCGTTCCTGGAGGACCGCAGCACTGCCGCTTCCGCGGGCGAAAAACGCGTGCGGCGCGCCGCGTCGCAGCGTCAGCCGGAACTCGTAATCCGTTTCCGGAAACAGCTCCTCCCATGACTCCGCGGCCGCGGCCATTGCACGACGTCGCCGTCAGGGCTTCACCACGAGTTGCGTGCGCTGCGGCCGGCCAAAGTATCGCCCGGCAAACGCCGCGAGATCGGCGATCGTGACCGCGTCGACGCGGGCATCGTAGTTGCGCCAGTCGTTGATCGGCTGCCCCTGCAGCGCATTCAGACCGGCCTGCATCGCGCGGGCCGAGTTGGTTTGCAGCGCCTGGCGCCGCGCGGCCTTGAGTCGCGCCTGACAGCGCGCCAGCTCGACCGCCTCGACCCCGCCTGCCCGCACCCGTTCGATCTCCGCGTCGATCTCGGCCAGCACCTCCGCTTCCTTGCCCGGCTGCGTGCCCGCGAGGAAGTAGAACATCCCGGCCTCCAGACCCGTGACGCGTCCCGAGCGGACGAAGTAGGCCAGCCCCTTCTCCTCGCGCACGCGCTCGAACAGCCGCGACGCCATGCCGCTGAACAACTCGTCCGCGACTTCGCCGATGAAGAAATCCGCCGCGTTGACCGAGGGCCCGGGAAACGCCTGCACGAGGACCGCCTGTTCACGCGGCTGGTTTTCGACGAAGTCGCCCGCCGCGGCCGGCAAGGAAAGCGTCCCGCCCGCCGGGCTGCCCTTCAGCGCCGCGCCCTTGGGAATCCGCGCGAGAAACGCCTTCAGCTTCGGCACGAGCCGCTTGGCATCGAAGTCGCCCGCCACCGCGAGCACGGCATTCCCGCCCACACACCACGCCACATGCAGTCGCGCCAAGTCCGCCGGCTGCAGCGCCTGCAGGCCTGCGACATCGCCCTGCGCATCCAGCGCGAGCGGATACTCGCCGAAGAAGCGCGCCCGCGCGCGCCGCCGGGCCAGCGTCACCACATCGTCGTCGTCCTGCTGCAACGCCGCGATCTGCGCCTCCCGCTCGAGCGCAAAGGTCGGCTTCTTGAATGCCGGTGCCAGCACCGCATCGGCGAGCACCGCCAACGCCCGCTCCACGTCGGGCGGCAGCACCTCCACCGCGAGGCCGACGCTGTTGTTGCCGGAGAACGGATAGAACGATCCGCCCACCGCCTCGATGTGCTCCGCCACCTGGGCCGCGGAACGCTTCCGCGTGTCCTTCGTCAGCATCGTCGCCAGCAACGCGGTCGCCCCGCGCTTGCCCGCGACCTCGAACAACGGCCCGCCCTGCATCAGAAACCGCAGATGGACATTCGGCAGCCGGTGATCGGGCTGCAGCAGCAGTCGGGCTCCGTTGGGCAGGCGGATCTCGGTGAAATCGCCCTGCCCCGCCGTCGTCGCCGGTGCGACCGCCACCTTGCCCGCGGCCGCGGCCGGGTTCAGCGACACCGACGTGAGGCGTGCCGGGACGATGTATTTCCGCAGGACGTCGCGCACCGACTGCGGCGAGGCGGCGTTCACCTGCTCGAAAAACGTGCGGCTGTGATCGAGATCGCCGACCACCACTTCCGCGACACCCAGACGCGAGGCCTGGCCGCTCATCGTTTTGCGCGAATTGATTTCGCCGACCACGAGCTGGCGGATCGCCTTTTTCAACTGCAGCGGAGACACGCCGCTTTTGGCCACGCGATCGAGTGCCCGACCGATTGCGGCGACCGCGGCATCGCGCTTCGCGGCGTCGCAGGTAAAGGTGACGCAAAAGAGCCCGGTCGTCCCCGGATTCCAACTGGAAGCATCGATCGAGTGCACCAACCCCGCCTTCTCGCGCACCTCCTGCCACAGCACGGAGCTGTCGCCATGCCCGAGTATCGTGGCGAGCAGATCGAGCGCCGGCGCATCGTCGTGCGCGAGACCGGGTATCGGCCAAGCCAGGACTCCACGGGTGATCTCGACGTCCTCGAAGCGGTGCTCCGCCCGCGGCGCCAGCTGCGCCGGCTCGTCCGCGACGAGCACCGGGGCGAGCCGCACGCGGGGCGCGGCGCCGAAGTGCTGCTCGACCGCGGCCCGCGTGGCCGCGAGGTCGATATCGCCGACGACGACCACCACGAGATTGTTGGGCACATAGCGCCGCCGGTAATAGCCCATCAGATCATCGCGTGAGACCGCGGAAAACACATCGCGATGGCCAATGATCGGCTGGCGATACGGATGCTCGCGAAAGGCCGTCGAAAACAGCGCGTCCCACAGCCGGCTGTCGGGGTCGTCCTTCACCATCGCGATCTCCCGCAGGATCACATCCTTCTCCTTCGCCACCTCGTCGGCCGGCAGCGTCGAGTTGAGGACCGCGTCCGCCAGCAACTCCACGGCCACCGCCGTGTGTTCGCTGGGCAGGTCGATGTAATACACCGTGCGGTCGAACGTCGTATACGCGTTGATGTAGCCGCCATGCGCCTGGACGGTCGCGCTGATGTCGCGGCCCGCCCGCTTCGTCGTCCCCTTGAACAGCATGTGCTCCAGGTAGTGCGACAGCCCGGCACCGAGATCCTCGCCCTCATGGATGCTGCCGGTCTTCACCCACACCTGCACGGACGCGAGCGCGGCGGAAGTATCGCGCTTGAGCAGCAAGGTCAGGCCGTTGGGCAGGACGATCCGATCGACCGGCTCGCGCCAGAACGTATCGAGCAACCGGAGATCAGCCGCGGATCGCGCAGGAAGGTTTTTGGGCATGGGAAAGGGAATGGTTGAACGTCGCACTCCGCCGGCACATCGGCTCGCCCGGCCCATCGCTTGGCTGCGACCGGATCCAACGCCCGACTCCGGCGCGGACTCACGCGGCGCCAAGCGCCCCGGCCGCCGGACTGCCGCGCGTGCGGCCGGTCGGGCGGAAAGGTTTCACAAACGCTTCGTCGAAATCGAAGATGTCGGCGAAGTCCTCGCGCCGATCGTTCTCCGTCTTCGAAAAGACGTTATACTCGATCAGATTGAACACGATGTCGCCGAAGTCCCGGCACGTCGTCACGCCCCATGCGTTCAGCACCGTCTTCGCCAAGGGTCCGAATTGATCGAGCGCGTAGGCCCGCAGCCCATCGAGCAACTCGGGTCCGGAAACATGCCGCGAACGCTCCGCCCGTGCGGCATCGCGTTTGCGCAATTCCTTGACGGTGTGATCCAGGCCCAGCCTCACGAAGTCATAGGCGCGACGATCAAAACGGGAATCCTCCTTGCAGATGAGGGCGACGACTTCGCTGAAGTCCGGGTTTTGCATGTGAACGGTCGCGACGTTGGCACACGCGCTCGCCTCACGCAATCCTCGGTCCCGCGCCGGGCGCAGCTACGGTTAATGCTAATGACTATTATCTGGAAAATTCCCTATGCGCAGTCAAAACGCGGTAAGAAATGATCGCCTCGACTCAAACCAACCACCCCTTGTCGGGCAACGCCAAGACCCTGGCCAAGACCCCCACCCCCGTCGAACTGGCCACGGCCAAGCTGAAATCCGCCGGTCTGCGCATCACGCAACCGCGCCTCGCCATTCTCGCCGCACTCAGCAAACGGGAACAGCCGACCAGCATCGAGCAGCTGCACGTGGACGTGGGCGCGGAGAACTGCGATCTCGTCACCGTCTACCGGTGCATGGCCGCGTTCGAGGAAATCGGCCTGGTCCGTCGCGCGTTCTTCCACAACGGCACCGCCCTCTACGAGATCAACCTCGGCCAGCCGACGCGCTACCACGTCGTGTGCAAGAGCACCAACCGCGTCGAGGAACTCGATGCCGAGACCGCCGATCTCCTCCGCCGCACGATCGAACAGGTGCAGGAACGCATCCGGGCCCGCGGCTACGCCAACGTGGGGCACATCGTGGAATTTTTCGGCGTCGCTCCGCAGCCCTCGCGGATCGCCTCGCCGGCCATCCCGGCGGTCCGCTGAGGTCCGCGGACAATTCCAGTCCAGAAGCTTTCAGGAGGCGCGGTCGCAAACCGCGCCTCTTTGCTTTGGCGGCGCCGGACCGGACGTCAGCCGCGCGCGGCGTAGTTGGCGGCGACGAAATCCCAGTTCACGACACTCCAAAACGCCGCCACATAATCCGCCCGGCGATTCTGATACTTCAGGTAGTAGGCGTGCTCCCAGACATCGAGCCCGAGCAGCGGAACACCCCCGGTCATCAACGGCGTGTCCTGATTTGCCGTGGATTCCACGACCAGCTTGCCCTGGCGCCACGCCAACCACGCCCAGCCGCTGCCGAACCGGCCGCCCGCCGCCGCCGTAAACTCCGCCTTGAACTTGTCGAACGAACCAAAGGTCGCATCGAGCGCGCGCGCCAACTCGCCCTTCGGCGCGCCGCCGGCCTTCGGGCCGATCGCCCGCCAGAAATGCGCGTGGTTCAAATGCCCGCCCGCGTTGTTGCGCAACGTCGTGCGGATCTCCGCCGGCAGGGCCTCGAGGTCCCGCACCATTTCCTCCGCGCTCTTCTTCGCCAGCGCGCCACGATCCTTCAGCGTGTTGTTCAGATTGGTGATAAACGCCTGATGGTGCCTCGTGTGGTGGATCTCCATCGTGCGTGCATCGATGTGCGGCTCGAGCGCGTCGTAGGCGTAGCCGACCTTGGGCAGTTCGAACGGCGCCGGCGTGCCCGCCGCCGCGGCTGCGGCCGTCGTCGAGCCGACCGCAATCGCGGTCGCGCCGACCGCAATCGTCTTCAACGCATCTCGCCGGGTGAGGGAATCAGAGGGGTGCATCGGCGCACCGTAATGGACCGGGCCCGACGCGCAAGTGGCCACGTGACCAACCTGTCAGCGCAGCTCCTCCCCCATCCTGATGCGCGGATCCAGCCAGAGCAGCAGCAGATCGCTGACCAAGGTGCCCACCACGCCGAGGAGGCTCAGCACCATCAGCGTGGAAGCCGCGAGATACACGTCCTCCGCCATGAGCGCGTCGAACAGCGTCGGCCCCACCATCGGCAGACTCATGACCATCGCCACGATCGCACCACCGGAAACGAGGTGCGGAAAAAAACTCCCGAGGCTCGAGACGAAGGGGTTCAGCGCGAGCCGCACCGGATAGCGCAGCAGGAGCCGCGTCGGCCGCACCCCCTTCGCCCGCGCCGTGGTCACGTAGGGTTTTCTCAATTCATCCAGCAGATTGGCGCGCATGACCCGGATCATCATCGCCGAGGAGCCGAGTCCGAGCACGAGCACCGGCAGCCACAGGTGTTTCAGCAGATCGGCAAACTTGCCCCACGACCACTCGGGGATCGCGGCATACTCGGGAGAAAACAGGCCGCCGATGTTCAGACCGAACCAGCCCTTCGCCAGATACATGGTCACCAGCGCGAGCAGGAATGACGGCACGGACACCCCCAGGAAGCCGACGAAGGTCAGCACGTAGTCCGCGAGCGAATACGGACGCACCGCCGTGAGGATTCCGGTCGGCAGCGCAAACGCCCACGTGAAGAGCACCGTCGTGACCGAGACGATCGCCGTCAGGATGATCCGGTCACCGATCACATCCCGCGCCGGTTTCTCATGCTCCATCGACAGCCCGAGATTGCCCTGCAGCAGTCCGGCGTCCTGGGGCGCAAAGGTGAAGAACCAGTTGAACCCCATCCAGCGCGCGTAGCGCTGCCACGCGGGCTCATCCAGGCGGAAGTTGCGGCGCAGTTCGGCCGCCAGTTCCTCGGTGGCAAACGTCCCCTCCATCTCCAGCCGGTTCACGCGCACCTCGGCGAAGTCGCCCGGCGGGATCTGCACGAGCGCAAACACGACCACCGACACCACCAGCAACGTCGGTCCCATCAGGAGCAGCCGGCGCAGCACGAGCGGATGCCGCGCGAAGAGCAGGACCAGCACCAGCACGGCCGACAGCCCGAAAAGAAAACGCAGCGCCACCGCCAGCGTTCCGGGCCCGTCCTCGTCCGTCACCGGCCACGGATCCGGCTCGGTCAACGCCTGCCGCACCTGCGCGTGCACCACCGGATCCACGCGCGGATTTTCCCAGAAGTAAGTCTCGATGCCCGCATTCGCCGGCGTCTGCAGGTTCGCGCCGAACAGCGCCATCTTCGGCACGTTCCGGAATCCGTTCTTCACCACCACGAGCTGCGGGGGCGGCGTCGCGATGCTGATGCTCCAGACGTTGTCGGCGGCGATGTCCAGGATCTCGCGGAAGCGCGCCCGGCGCTCCTCCTCGCTGGTCAGCACCATCGCCTCGTCGAGCAGTTCCATCGCCCGGCGCAGCGGATGACCGCGCGGCGGCTCCTGCGCGTTCGGCCGGCGCGCCGCGGGATCGCCATGCAGTCCGCCATACTGATACCACCAGCCGAAGGCCGGCGCGTAGAACGACTCGAAATACGTCGGCACGAAGTTCCGCGGCTCGACCAGCGGGTAGAACTCGCTCTCGCCGGTCCAGACGGTGAAGTCGTGCTCGTAGGTGAGCTTCTCCTGTTCGAAGAGCCGCCGCGCCCGCGAGCGCAGCTGCACGCGCACGCCCACGCGCCCCCAGTCGTCCATCACGAACTGCGCCGGCCCCTCCGTCGTGTAGTCCGTCGAATTGAGCGTGAAACTCATCCGCGTGCCGTCGGGGAAGGTCCGGAATCCCTCCGCGTCCCGCCGCGTCAGCCCGATCTCGTCCAACCAGCGGTTCGCCTGCGCCGGATCGTAGTCCGTAAACGCCTTCAGCAGGCGCGCGTGATGATACGGCGAGTCGCGCGGCGGCGCGATCTGCGCCGGTTCGCCCTGGCCGTTGAACTCCGCCGCGATGATGTCGCGCCGGTTGATCGCCACCGACAACGCGCGCCGGAACCGCACGTCGTTCAAAAGCCGGTGCTTCCATTCCGTCTCGGGCCGCGCGGGATCGATCCGCCGGTTCGTATTGGGAAACAACGTGAACAGCGACTGCGTGCTGGGTTTCCAGTGGTGCACGTCGTAGCCGTGCTGCACCGCCCCGCCGAGCAGCAGGATGTGGTCGTCGTAGCGGATGTGCCGGTCCTGCATCGACACCTCGCCGTTGGCCGCGGCGACGGCGATCAGGTTGTTGCTGCGGGCCTCGAGCACGACCCGGTCGAGATACGGCAGCTGGTTGCCCGCGGAATCGACCGCGAAGTAGTAGGGATTGCGCACGAGCGTGAGCGGCGTCGTGCCCTCGTTCCCGCGCACCAGCCAGGGCCACAGCCGCGGGTGCTGCGGATTGAGGAAGTGTTTGATCCGCTTGTAGGCCGCCACCGGGCTGCTCAGGGCGAGCGCCGCCATCGTCTCGCGCTGCACCTCCGGGTCGCCCAGCTCCGGGTGGTAACGCCGCAGGTAATGAGCCGGCAGGATGTGCTCCGTGTGGTCCTCGTAGTTCATTCCCGTCGAGGCCAGCCGCTCGAGGAAGAGCGGATTCGGCTGCGCAAATTCGAAGCGGATCGTGTGCGCGTCGACCTTGCGCACGACACCCCGGGTCGCCCCCGCGCGCAGGAACTTCGGCTGCAGGTTGAAGAACTTCACCTCGTGCTCATACCAGAACTCGAGGTCGTCCGCCGTGAGCGGATGACCGTCGGACCACCGCATCCCGCGCCGCAGGTGAAAGGTGAAGACGCGCCAGTCCGCCGAAATCTCCCAGCCTTTCGCAACGTGCGGCACCAGCGGATAACCCTGCGGGGACCACCGCACGAGGTTCGCGCCGGCGAGCCGCCAGTAGATCGTTTTCAGATCGTCCTGCGAATTCACCAGCCGCTGCCACGTGCCGCCGTAGCGCCCCACGCCCTCGACCCCCTCGAGCACGAGGGGCTCGCGCCCGACACGCTCCGCCACCGGCGGCAGCCAGCCTTCCCGCACGAGCTCCGTCAGCACCGGCGCCTCGCCGCGCGGCTCCCACGCGCTCGGCCCCGGCGCCGCATAGTCCACCTCACGCACCAGCACCGGCGGCCGCGCCAGATCCAGCCGCTCGGCCCTCGCGCGGGCCGCCTCGACAACCGCGAGCCGTTCCGGCGGCGCCGATTTCGGCAGCCGCGAAACATCGGGCCGGAAGGCAGCCGCGAAACCGACGAGCACGAGCACAAACGCGACGGCGGCGGCGGCAAATCCGCCACCTGCGGTGAGCCATCGTCGCTTTGCCTGCGGGGTCAGGCCCGCGAAACAAGTCGGCCCCCCGCCGAACGCAACGCTCTTCCCCTGCGCGCCGCGGCCGGCCGACACTTGCCAAACCGGCCGCCGAATCCGACCGTCGCGCCCACGCCCGAAACTCCTCCTCCGCCATGCACGCTCCAATTACCCGTCGCACCGCTCTCCGCTCCTTCGCCGGCGCCGCCGCGCTCGCTTCCGTCGCCCGCGCCCAGGGCCAGACCACTCCGGCCGCTGCCGCTGCACCCGTCGCGGCCGGCAGCATTCGCCAATCGGTCTGCAAGTGGTGTTTCCCCAAAATCCCCCTCGATCAATTCGCCGCCGAGGCCAAGGCGATGGGCCTCGAATCGGTCGAGCTGCTCACCCCGGAAGAATTCCCGATTCTCAAGAAAAACGGCCTCGTCTGCGCCATGGTCAACGGCCCCTCCGCCACCACGCCCCAGGGCGTGAAGACCGGCGGCATCCCCAAGGGCTGGAACCGCGTCGAGCACCACGACACCCTCGTCGAATCCTACACCAAACGCATCGCGGAGGTCGCCGCCGCGGGCTTCGAAAACGTGATCTGCTTCTCCGGCAACCGCGAGGGCATGAGCGACGAACAGGGCCTCGAAAACTGCGCCAAAGGTCTCAAGCGCCTCATGCCGATCGCGGAGAAAAACCGCGTCACCCTCGTGATGGAGCTCCTGAATTCGAAGGTGAACCACAAGGACTACATGTGCGACCGCACGCCGTGGGGCGTCGAGCTCGCCAAGCGCGTCGGCTCCGAGCGCTTCAAGCTCCTCTACGACATCTACCACATGCAGATCATGGAGGGGGACGTGATCCGCACGCTGCGCGACAACGCCGCCTACATCGGCCACTACCACACGGCCGGCAATCCCGGGCGCAACGAGTTCGAGCCGCAGGACGCGCAGGAGCTCAATTACCCCGCGATCATGCAGGCCATCAAGGCCACCGGCTTCAAGGGCTTCGTCGGCCAGGAATTCCTGCCCAAGCGCGATCCGATCACGTCGCTGCGCGCGGCGGTGAAACTCTGCGCGGTCTGAGCCGCCCGCGCCTCCGGCGCCGCCGGCGTCAATCCGGGCGTCGGCTCGATCGCCGACGCCCGCCGCGCGGCCTCACATCGCGGCGAGCAGCTTGCGCAGCGTCTCGTCGACGAGCTTGGGATTGGCCTTCCCTTTGGCCGCTTTCATGACCGGCCCTTTGAACGCGTTGATCGCGCTGTCCTTGCCGGCCTTGAACTCCGCCAGCGCCTTGGCATTCGCCGCGATCGAGTCGCGGCACCACTGCTCCAGTTCGCCCGCATCGGTCGGCACCGCCTTGAGCCCGCGTTGCTCCGCGATGGCCTCGGGCATCTCGCCGCTCGCAAACATCGCCACGAAAATCTCCTTCGCCGCATTCGTCAGCACCGCACCGGAATCGACGAGCTTCACCAGCGCCGCGATGTGCGCCGGCCGCACCTTACTGTCCGCGAGTTCCCGCTTCGCGGTGCCAAGCTCGCGCAGCAGATCGTTGGTGATCCAGTTGCCCACCGCCTGAGCCTTGCCGGGACCGGCCAACCGCGCCGTCTCCTCGAAGTAGTCCGCCAGCGCACGATCCCACACCAGCACCGACGTGAGCGTGTAGGGCAGCTGATACTCCGCGAAGAAACGCCGCTGCTTGTCGAACGGCAGCTCCGGGCACTCCGCCTGCAGGCGCTGTTTCCACGGCTCGTCGACGACGACCGGCATCAGATCCGGATCCGGAAAGTAACGGTAGTCGTGCGCCTCTTCCTTGCTGCGCAGCGACTGCGAGGTGCCCGTCATCCCGTCGTAGTCGCGCGTCTCCTGCACGATCGTGCCGCCCCGCTCGAGCACCGCGATCTGGCGCTTGATCTCGTGCGCGATGCCGTCGCGGACAAACGAGATCGAATTCAGGTTCTTGAGCTCCACCTTGGTGCCGAGCTTCGTCTCACCGACCGGACGGATGGAGATGTTGGCGTCGCAGCGCAGCTGGCCCTTCTCCATGTCGCAGTCCGAGATGCCGCCGTAGATCATCGTCGCCCGCAGCGACGTGAGATAGGCAAACGCCTCCTCCGCCGAGTGCATCGCCGGATCGGATACGATCTCCATCAGCGGCGTGCCCGCGCGGTTGTAGTCCACCAGGGAATCGGTCGCACCATGGTTGAGCTTGCCGACGTCCTCCTCGAGGTGGATGCGCGTGAGCGGCACCTTCCGGTGTTCGCCCATCACGTTGCGCGCGGAGCCCGGCAGCTCGATCTCGACCTCGCCGCCGAGGCAGATCGGCTGGTCGTATTGCGAGATCTGGTAGTTCTTCGGCGAGTCCGGATAAAAATAGTTCTTCCGGTCCCATTTGCAGATCGGCGCGATTTTGCAGCCGAGCAGCAGGCCCGCCTTGATGATGGCATCGAGCGCCGCCTTGTTCATCACCGGCAGCGCGCCGGGGAGCGCCAGCACCGTGGGGTCGGTCAGCGTGTTGGGCTCGTGCCCGTAGCCGGTCGGCACGCGCGTGAAGATCTTGGAGCGGGTCCGCACCTGGACGTGGACCTCGAGTCCGATGACAGCTTCGTAAGTCATGGCGGCGATTTCAGAGTCCGGGGTTCACAACGTCGGCACCCGCGCCGCCCAGCCGTGGCCGCGCTCGTAGGCCTGCGCGATGGCGAGCAGGTTGGCCTCCTGGAAAGGCTGTCCGATCAGCTGGAAGCCGATCGGCAGCTCCGCGCGGGTGAAACCGCACGGCACGCTGACCGCCGGCAGGCCGGCGAGATTCACGCCGATGGTGTAGATGTCGCAGAGATACATCGCCAGCGGATCGCTCTTCTCGCCGATCTTGAACGCCGGAATGGGCGAGGTCGGCGTGATCAGCGCGTCGACCTCGCGGTAGGCGTTGAGGAAATCCTGCCGGATGAGCGTCCGCACCTTCTGCGCGCGGAGATAGAACGCATCGTAGTAGCCGCTCGAGAGCACGTAGGTGCCGAGGATGATCCGGCGCTTCACCTCCGCGCCGAAGCCCTCCGCCCGCGACTGGAAATAGAGGTCGACGATGTCCTTCGCCTGCTTCGCCCGATGGCCGTAGCGGATACCGTCGTAGCGCGCCAGATTCGAGGACGCCTCGGCCGTCGCGATGATGTAGTAGGTGTCGAGGCAGTATGGCGTGTGCGGCAGCGAGACCTCGCAAATCTCGCAGCCCTGGGCCTTGTAATACGCGATCGCCTGCTCGACCGCGGCGCCGATCTCGGGATCGAGCCCCTCGCCGAAATACTCCTTCGGAATTCCGAGTTTCCACGGTCCGCGCCGGCGCCCGAGCTCCGCCCGGTAGTCGGGAATCTCCGCCTGGAAACTCGTCGAGTCGCGCTCGTCGTGGCCCGCGATCGCCTGCAGCACGATCGCCGCATCTTCCGTCGTCCGCGCGAAGGGCCCGATCTGATCCAGCGAGGACGCATACGCGATCAACCCGTAGCGGGAGACGAGACCATACGTGGGCTTCAGACCCAACACGCCGCACAACGCCGCCGGTTGCCGGATCGAGCCGCCGGTATCCGAACCCAGCGTCGCGATCGATTCGCCCGCCGCCAGCGCGGCCGCGCTTCCGCCCGAGGAACCGCCGGGCACGCGCGACACGTCCCACGGGTTGCCCGTCGGGTGAAACGCCGAATTCTCCGTCGACGAGCCCATCGCGAACTCGTCGCAGTTCAGCCGGCCGTAGAGCACCGCCCCGGCCGCCTTCAGGCGCGTCGTCACCGTCGCATCGTAGGGCGAGACGAAGTTCGCGAGCATCCGGCTCGACGCCGTGAGCGGCTGATCCTTCACCGCGATCACGTCCTTGAGCCCGATCGGGATGCCCTCGAGCGGCCCCCTCGCCTCGCCGGCGGCGCGGCGTGCGTCGGACGCCCGGGCCTGCGCCAACGCGTCCGCGTCGTCCGCGGAGTTGAACGCGCGCACGCGCGCATCCACGGCGTGCCGGCGGGCGATGACGGCCTGCGTCAGCTCGACGGCGGAAAGACGGCCGGCCGCGAGTTCCGCAGCGAGTTCGGTGATCGGGCGGTGAAAGAGCTCAGTGGGCATCCGACGGGAGGGTTGGTGGGTTCGCGCTCGGGCGGGACGGCATCACTCCACGACCTTCGGCACCGCGACCATGTTCTCGCGCTTCGCCGGCGCGTTGCGCAGCGCCTGGTCGACCGGCAGGCCCGGACGCGCCTCGTCGGACTGCCACACGTTGTGCACCGCAAACGCATGCGCGCTCGGCTCCACGCCGGTGACGTCGATCTTCGCCAGCTGCTCGATGTGGTGCAGCACATTGCCCAGCTGCCCGGCAAACGTCGCCTTTTCCTCCGGCGTCAGCGCGATGCGCGCGAGCTTGGCCACATGATCGATGTCGAGATTGGTCGGCTGGGACATGGCGGGACGAAAGCGGGCAGTGTGGAAAAGCGGTCGAGGCCGACGCAACGGACAAATCGCCGCGCCCGCCGCGGCTCCTCGGCCGGCAGCGGGCAACGGTCCGGGAGCGCGGCCCCGTGCGTTACTTGCGGATCTGCCAGCCCGTGCTCTTCACGAGGTCGTCCTGCAGCTTGGTGAACGCCGCGTTGACCTCGTCGTCGGTGAGCGTCCGCTCGGCCGAGCGGAAGGCCAGGTTGAAGGCCAGACTCTTCCGACCCTCGGGCAAGCCGGCTCCGGTGTAGACGTCGAAGACCACGACCTTTTCGACCGCGAAGGCGTTGCCCACCGCGGCGCGGGCAGCCTTGGCGACCGCCTTCTGCACGTCGGCCGCCGGCGTGGCGGCTTCGACGACGATCGCGAGATCGCGCAGTGCCGCCGGGAAGAGGCTGAACTCCGCGAAACGCCGGCGCGTGGACTCGCGCGAGAGTTTCTCCGGCAGGATGGCAAACAGGCCGGCGAAGACATTGCCCTCGAGGCCGAGTTGCTTGACCAGCGCGAGATTCAGCAACCCGAACCGCGCGATCCAGCCGCCGTGCGCCAGATCGCCCGCGCCGGCGGAATGTCCGTCCTGCCAGCCGATCGCACCGGTCACGTGCGTGAGCGGCTGCCGCGCAAAATCCACGCCCGCGGCCGCGGCGAGCGCGCCCACGAGGTGCTTCGCGGTGTAGAAATCGGCCGGCGCCCGCTTGAGCCACGTGCGCTCATGGATCGGTTCGCCGATCACAAACGCCACGGCGGCACACTCCATGTTCTGACCGCCGTGCTCGATAAACACGCGGCCCGTCTCGCACAGCCGGGAAACCGCGGCACCGCGGGACTGGTTCAACTTGAGCGACTCGAGCAGCCCGGTGACGAGCGTGGGCCGCAGGTGCGACTGGTCGTCGACGAACGGATTGGCCAGCGCGAGCTCCTGCGCGGCCGCCTGCGAGATCCACGTCGCGACCTCCTTCGCCGGCCGCAGCGTATAGTTCACGCACTCGTGGAAATCCTGACCCACGAGGTAATCCGTCACGCGCCGGTTGAAGACCACGATCGGGTCGTCCTCCGCGAGCAGCCCGGGCGATTGCACGACGGCGGCCGGGATCTTCTCCGTGCCGTGGAGGCGCAGCACTTCCTCGACGAGGTCGATCGGGCGGTCGAGGTCATCGCGCCAACTCGGAATCTCGACGGTCCACGCCAGGCCGCGCGCCGGCTTCTCGGTCTCCACTTCACGCGTGACCGTGAGCTCGAGCGACTCGAAGGCGGCCCGCATCTCCTCCGCGGGAATGTCGAAGCCCAGCTTCTCCGTGATGTAGTCGTGCGTGACGACGATCTCGCGTTTCCACGGCACGTCTCCACCGACCCGATACGCCGGACCCACGACCGTGCCGCCCGCGGTCTGGAGAATGAGATCGATCGCGCGATACGCCGCCTCGAGTGCGCCGTGCGGATCGACGCCGCGCTCGTAGCGGTAGGACGAGTCGGAACTCAGCCCCAGTTTCCGCGCGGTCCAGCGGATCGACTGCTTGTTGAAGATCGCGCACTCCAGCACGAGATCGGTGGTGTCGGGGGCGACGCCCGAGTTTTCGCCGCCCATGATGCCGGCGACGACCACCGGCTTGGCGGCGTCGGCGATCACCAGCATGCGGCTGCTCAACGTGCGCTCCTTGCCGTCGAGCGTGACGATCTTCTCCCCGTCGGCCGCGCGGCGGACGACGATCTCGTGGCCGCCGAGCTTTCGCGCATCGAAGGCGTGCAACGGCTGGCCGGTCTCGAGCATCACGTAATTGCCGACGTCGACCACGTTGTTGATGGGCCGCAGGCCGATGGCCTTGAGCCGATCCTGCAGCCACGCGGGACTCGGGCCGATCTTGATGCCCGTGATGATGTGCGCGGTGTAGAGCGGGCAGTCCTCCGGGCTCTCGACGCGGACGCCCTTGAGCAGGTCGCTGCGTGGCGTGCCGCCGACATCGCCGCGGAACGTCTCCTGCGGATAACGCAGCGGCAGCTTGAACCACGCCGCGAGCTCGCGCGCGATGCCGAGGTGCGACTGGCAGTCGGGCCGGTTGGGCGTGATCTCGATGTCGAAGACCGTGTCGCCCGGGGGCAACGCGTCGTTCATCGGCGTGCCCAGGGCGGGCTGGCCGTCGAGGATCAGCAGACCGCTGTGGTCGCCGCCCATGCCGATCTCGTCGGGCGAGCACATCATGCCCTGGGAAAACTGACCGCGGATCTTGGATTCCTTGATCTGGAAGTTGCCGGGCAGGACGGCGCCGGGGAGCGCGACGAGCACGCGGTTGCCGGTGTCGCAGTTGTGCGCGCCGCAGACGATCGTCTTCACGCCGCCGGCAGGTCCGACATCGACGGTGCAGACGGAGAGCTTGTCGGCGTTGGGATGCTTGGCGCGGGTGAGAATTTCACCGACGACCACCTGCTCGAGCTTGGGCGCACCGGTGCTGACCACGCCCTCGACTTCGAAGCCGAGGAAGGTGATCGCGCGGTTGATCTCGTCGATCGACGCGTCGAGCTGGATATAGTCGCGGAGCCAGTTGAGGGAAATCTTCATGCGGATGGCCTCTGCGTTCAGGCGAACTGCTTCAGGAAACGGACGTCGTTCTGGTAGAAATAGCGGATGTCATCGATGCCGTAGAGCAGCATCGCGAGCCGCTCGAGGCCCATGCCGAAGGCGTAGCCGCTCCAGACTTCGGGATCGTAGCCGACGGCCTCGAACACGGTGGGGTCCACCATGCCGCAGCCACCGATCTCGATCCACGGCTTCTTCACCTTGGGCAGATGCGAGGCGGTCAGGTCGACCTCGAAGCTCGGCTCGGTGTAGCCGAAGTAGTGCGGCCGGAAACGGGTCTTGGTGTCCTTGCCCAGCAGCGAGGCGAAGATGTAGTCGAGCAGCGCCTTCAGGTCGCGGACGGTGACGTTGCGGTCCACGTAGAGGCACTCGAGCTGGTGGAAGTTGGCGCTGTGCGTGGCATCGGTCGTGTCGCGCCGATACACGCGCCCCGGCGAGACGATGCGGATGGGCGGCGGGCCCTTGAGCATCGTGCGGATCTGCACCGACGAAGTGTGCGTGCGCAGGAGGTAGCGCTCGTGCGGCACCTTCTTCGAGACGTTGCCGAAGCGGGCCGCCTCGGGGAAATAAAACGTATCCTTCTCGTCGCGCGCCGGGTGGTCGGTCGGCGTGTTGAGCGCATCGAAGCAGTAATACTCCGTCTCGACCTCGGGACCGTCGGCGACCGTAAACCCGACCTTGCGCAGGATGCGGCACATCTCCTCGCGCACGAGCGTGAGCGGATGATAGGTGCCGGGGCCGCCGTCGGGCGCGGGCAGCGTCGCATCCACCGCGGGTCCGAGCTTCGCGGCCAGCTCGCCGTCGGCGATCCGTGCGAGCGCGGCATCGAGCAGCACCTGGAGACGGCCCTTCGCCTCGTTGATGAGTTTGCCGACCACGGGCTTCTGCTCCTTCGGCAGCGCGCCCATCTGTTTCATCAGGCCGGTGAGTTCGCCGTGCGGGCCGACGTAGCGGGCCTTGGCGGCCTCGAAATCCGGACGCGACGTGAGCGCGGGCAGCTCGGTGGCGGCCTTGGCGAGGAGTGCGGAGAGTTGTTCCTGCATGGAGAGGGGAGAAAAGGGTGAGCGGGGAAACGCCGGCGCGGCAGCGACGCCGGGGCGGGAAAAAAGGAAGGACGGCACCTCGTTGCACGAGGCCCGTCCTCCGAAAGTGAAACCGGGAGGCGAGCCCGCCCGGGCTCGCGTTGAACTGAACTCAGGCCTTCTTCGCCGCGGCGGCTTTGGCCTTCAACGCGTCCTGGGCTTGTTTGACCAGGGCGTTAAATGCCACCTCGTCGCGGATCGCCAGGTCGCTGAGGACCTTGCGGTCGAGGGCGATGTTGGCGGCCTTGAGGCCTTCCATGAAGCGGCTGTAGCTGATGCCGGCGTTGCGGCAGGCGGCGTTCAGACGGACGATCCAGAGACCGCGGAAATCCGCCTTCTTCTTGCGGCGGGCGGCGTAGGCATACTGCCAGGCGTGCTGGACCGCTTCTTTGGCGTAGCGGAACAGCTTCGATTTGTTGCCGAAGTAGCCCTTGGCATACTTCAGGACTTTTTTGCGGCGCTTACGCGACGCGGGGGAGTTTGTTGCACGAGCCATGTTTGGTTTTCCTTTTTAGGTTAGTCGCCCGCAGGTCGGCTTGGGAGATCACCCAGGGGCGAAGTTATGGTTTCGTCGGTCGACTGATGGGATCAGAGACCGAACGGCAGAGCGCGCTTGAGCGGCTTCGCATGACCTTCCGCGACGAGCTTGTCCCGGGTCGCACGACGCTTCTGCTTCGTGGACTTGGAACCGAGCAAGTGACGGAAGCCAGGCGTGCGGCGCACGAGCTTGCCCTTGGCGGTGAGTTTGAACCGCTTGGCAATGGACTTCTTGGTCTTTTGCATGAGGAGCGGTCGAAAACAGAGAGCGCCCTCCGGCATGGCAAGGGAATTCTCCGCCCGCCTCGCCGCGCGGCGCATGATCCGCCCGCCCCGATCCGTGCCGCCGCACATCCGGGCCCTTGCTCCCTCGTGCCGGCGCGCGCAGCCTCGGCCAACATCATGTCGCCCCCAGCAGCACCGGCCGCCGGCCAGCCCGACCCCGCGGCCCGGATTCCGCGTCAGATCCCCTACATCATCGCGAGCGAAGGCTGCGAACGCTTCAGTTTCTACGGCATGCGGAACATCCTCACGGTGTTCCTCGTCTCGACGCTCCTGCTGCACCTGCCCGAGGGCGAGCGCGCGGCCGGCGCCAAGGACGTCTTCCACACCTTTGTCATCGGCGTGTATTTCTTCCCGCTGCTCGGCGGCTGGCTGGCGGACCGCTTCTGGGGCAAATACCACACGATCTTCTGGCTGAGCCTGCTCTACTGCGTGGGCCACGCGTGCCTCGCGATCTTCGAATCCAATCGCGCCGGCTTTTACACGGGCTTGTTCCTGATCGCGCTCGGTTCGGGCGGCATCAAGCCGTGCGTGTCGACCTTCGTCGGCGACCAGTTCGATCAATCGAACAAACACCGCGCCAAGGTCGTGTTCGATGCGTTCTACTGGATCATCAACTTCGGCTCGTTCTTCGCCTCGCTGCTGATGCCGATCTTCCTGCGCAGCTACGGGCCGAGCGTCGCCTTCGGCATTCCGGGCGGGCTGATGGCCATCGCCACGCTCATCCTCTGGCTCGGCCGCCGCCGCTACGCGGTCGTCCCGCCCGCCCCGCCCGACCCGCACTCCTTCCTCGCCGTCTCGCGCACCGCCCTCGCCGCCGGCCGCCGCGGCCGCACACTCGCCATCGCGGGCGCGGTGATCGCCGTCGCCGCCTTGGTCGCGGCGCCGAAGATCGGCTTCGTGATCGCCGCGTGCCTCGCATTCGTCGCGCTCCTCAGCTGCGGCGGCCTCGGCGTGTGGCTCGAACTGGAGCGCGCCCGCGGCGCGCACCCCGATGCCGCCGTCGAGGGCGTGCGCGCCGTGTTGCGCGTGCTCGTGCTGTTCATGCTCGTGACGCCGTTCTGGTCCCTCTTCGACCAGAAGGCGTCGACGTGGGTGCTGCAGGCCGACGCCATGACCAAGCCGTCCTGGTTTCAGTCCTCCCAGATGCAGGCCCTGAATCCGCTGCTCGTGATGATCCTGATCCCCTTCAACAACCTCGTGCTCTACCCTGCCCTGAAGCGGCTCGGCCTCGAGATGACCGCACTCCGGCGGATGGGCGCCGGGATCGCGTTCTCCGGTCTCTCGTGGATCGCCGTCGGCATCATGCAGGTCGTGCTCGATGGCGGCCAGGCCTTCTCGATCACGTGGCAGATTCTGCCCTACGCCCTGCTGACGCTCGGCGAAGTGCTCGTCTCCGCCACCGGCCTCGAGTTCGCCTACAGCCAGGCGCCGTCCGCCATGAAGGGCACGCTGATGAGCTTCTGGAGCCTCTCGGTCACCATCGGCAACGTCTGGGTGCTCGTCGTGAACGCCGCGGTGAAAAACTCCGCCGTGACCGACGCCATCAAGTCCTCCGGCTTCGGCGTGACCGCATTCCAGATGTTCTTCTTCGCCGCGTTCGCGTTTGCCGCGGCGGCGGCGTTCGGACTTTACGCGCGGAGTTACCGGCTGACCGATCACTACCGCCGCGCGTGAGCCCGGCCCCGCTCAATCGCGGTAATTAAGTGCCGGCGGACGATCGCCGAGCAGCGGCACGTATTTGAAGTCCGGTCCGCGCCGCTTCTCGAACTCGACCTTCGCCTGCGCGATGATCTCGGGCTTGGTGAAGAGATCGACCGCGGTGCCGGCGACGGTCTTGGCGGCGACGTTCATGCCCTTGAGGCCCATCGACGTGCCGCCGCAGGCCACCGCCTGCCAGCTGTGACTCGGCGTGCCGGGAGCCCACGTGGCCGTGCGCACGCCGACGGTCGGCACCGCCCAGCTCACGTCGGCGACATCCGTCGAGCCGCCGCCGCCTTCGCGGACCGCGTTGGGATTGAAGGCAGGAATCAGCTCCGCGACTTCCGGCGCCGGCGGCTTGCCCAGCACGGTCTGCGCGATCTTCAGCGCAAACGCCCGCTCCTCCGGCGTGTATTTCACGCCGCCCACCGTCTCGAGATTCGCGTGCATGGCGCGCGCGAGGACCTCGTTGGGCAGCAATTCGTAGACGCCGCCCGTCACCTCCCACTCGACCTTCGTGCCGGTGCCCAGCGCTGCGCCCTCCGCCGCCTTCTCCACCCGGGCCCAGACGTCGCGCACGACGTCACGGTTCGGATTGCGGACATAATAATACGACTCGGCATACGCCGGCACGACATTCGGCGCCTCACCGCCGCGCGTGATCACATAGTGGATCCGCGTGCTGTCCGGCACGTGCTCGCGCAGCATGTTCACCATGTGGTTCATCGCCTCCACGCCATCGAGCGCCGAGCGGCCGCGCTCCGGCGCCCCGGCCGCGTGCGCGGCGACGCCGGTGAAGCGGAACTTGCCGGACTTGTTCGCGAGCGAAGAGGAGACCTGCACGCCGTTGCGGTCGCCGGCGTGCCAGTGCAGCGCCACGTCGACGTCGTTGAACAATCCCGCGCGCACCATATAGACCTTGCCCGAGCCACCCTCCTCCGCCGGCGTGCCGTAGAAACGGATCGTGCCCGGCTTGCCCGTCGCCTTCAGCCACTCCTTCACCGCCATCGCGGCCTGCGCGGAGCCCGCGCCGAAAAGATGGTGCCCGCATGCATGACCCGCGGTCCCTCCCGGCCGCGGTTTCTTCTCCGGCACCGCTTCCTGCGAGACGCCCGGCAACGCATCATACTCACCCATGATCACGATCACCGGCTTGCCGCTGCCGTAGCTGGCGGTGAACGCCGTCGGGATCCCCGCCACGCCCGCCGTTACGGTGAAGCCTTCCTTGCGCAGCTGCTCCTGCAGCAGCCCCGCGCTCTTCACCTCCTGATAACCGACTTCGGCATAGTCCCAGATCTTCAGCGCGATGTCGTCATAGACCGGCTTCGTCTCGTCGATCCGGCGAAACACATCGGGTTTGCTGGTCTGCGCCGCGAGCGGAACGACCAGGGCGAGGAGAAGGCAGGTGGTAAGGCGTGACATGGAAGGCAAAAAACTTGGGCGAAAGGACAACGGTGTGAGGGGTGGGTGCGGGAAGCGGAGACGCTGGCGATCGGGCGCAAACCGCACCGAGCAGGCAAGCGCGGATGGCCAGCGCCAGCGGGATCGAAGCGGGGCGACTTCACCGACCTGATCGGAAAAAAGCAACCGCGATGCCAGCGCGCGGACCGCGTCGCCGCCGCGGTCCAACGCACCGCGCGCGCCGCCCGATACGCACGTATGCGTATCCCGCGGATTCATCGGACCGCTTATCCTGCGCCGGTTCTCCGAGCTTCAGTCACGCTTCAGTCCTATGTCCACCTATCCCCTCCTCCGTCTGCTTCGAGTCGGCACCCTTGCGGTGGCCGCTCTCTTCGGCGCGAACGCTCTCGTCGCGCAGGCCCAGTTCGCCGGCACCTACGTCGGCACGATCAACACGCGCGTCGCGGCCCCGGTTATCGGCACCATCGAATCCGGCGCCGGCGCCTACATCGCCACCGTCAGCGCCGACGGCACGATCAATGTGTCCGGCGTCCTCACCGGCACGGTCAGCGCCACCGGCGCCGTCACGTTCACCGGCGGCACCGGCCTCGTGACGTTCAACATCCGCTCGGCCACCATCGCCAACAACCAGTTCAGCTCGGCCTACGGCGATCCCGTCGCCGCCAGCAACGGCACCACGTCCTTCCGCTTCAACCCGAGCGGCACCTTCACCCCCGCGCCCGGCGGCGGCGGTTCCACCGGTGGCGGCGGCTCCACGGGCGGCGGCGGGTCGACCGGCGGCGGTGGCTCCACCGGCGGCGGCACGACCACCGGCGACCTCATCGCCTACTACTCGTTCAACGACGCCAACAACCTCCTCCGCGACGACTCCGGCCGCGGCTTCAATCTCGCGCCGGTCAACGGCACCGTCACCCGCACCGACGGCCGCGTCGGCAACGGCGCCCTCCGCACCAGCGGCGTCCGCCTGCGCGCCCTCGTGAACAGCTCGTTCTCGACGTCCGCCGCCTCCATCTCGCTCTTCGTCCGGCCCACCGCCGCCGGTCAGTTCAACCCGCGCATGGTCGCCGTCAGCCCTGCCGGCAGCTCCTCGCAGTATTACGGCGTGTATCTCGAAGGCGCGACCACCGGCGCCCGCCGCGTCGCCTCCCTTCAGGACGCCAACGGATCCTACCCGCCCGCCTTCTCCGCCGCCGGCGCCGTGCCCACCGGCAACACCACGTGGACCCACGTCGTCATGACCCACTCGGGCAACGAGGTCCGCATCTACATCAACGGCACCCTCTCCTCCACCACGAGCGGCCGCCGCGCCCTCGGCACCTTCAGCACCGCGATGCTCAGCATCGCCGGCTCCGATAACGGCCTCGACCTCTTCACCGGCGACCTCGACGAAATCCGCCTCTTCAACCGCGCGCTCACCGCCGCCGAGGTCTCCACCCTCAGCACCGGCGGCTCCGTCGGCACCGCCGCCAGCGGCGCCAACACCGCCGCCGCCGTGATCGCCTCCACCGTCATCGCCAGCCCCGTCAACCTCACCGGCTACCGCAGTCGCGTCGGCCAGTCGTTCGAGCTCCTCGTCACCGGCGCCAGCAGCGGCGCCGTCTGGGGCACCGACGTCTACACCGACGACTCGTCCGTCGCCCGCGCCGCGGTTCACGCCGGCGTCATCGCCGTCGGCGAAACGAAGACCGTCACCGTCTCCATCCTCCCCGGCCAGGCCTCCTACCCGAGCAGCACGCGCAACGGCGTGACCACCTCCTCCTGGGGCTCGTGGAACGGCAGCTTCTCCTTCGCCGGCACCTCCGGCACCGCTGTCGTGGCCGGCACCACCTCCGTCACGCCGACCCTGCCCGCCGGCTACCGCCAGGCCGCTCTCAACATCATCCCCGGCGGCCGCTTCGTCCTCCCGATCCCCGTCACCGGCACCGGCCCCTTCACCTATCAATGGTTCCTCAACGGCGTCGCGCTCAACGCCGCCGTCGGCGGCACCGCCAATCCCCTCGTGATCGGCTCCGTCACCGTCGCCCACGCCGGCACCTACACCGTGCGCGTCACCGGCCCCGGCGGCACGCAGACGTTTACCGCCGGCGCCCTCACCGTCCCGGCCAACGCCAACGCTCCCCAGATCGTCCTCCAGCCCTTCGACAAGGTCGTCGCTCCCGGCGGCACGTTTGCCCTCGCCGCCTCGGCCCTGGGCTCGGGCCTGAGCTACCAGTGGTTCCGCAACAACACCGCGATCTCCGCGGCCGCCGGCGGCACCAACGCCATCCTCCTCCGCCAGAACGCCGACGCCACCGACACCGGCACCTACACCGTGCGCGTGACCAACGCCTCCGGCAACGTCACCAGCACCGCCGCCACCGTGCGCATCGATCCCAACGCCGCCCGCCTCAGCAATCTCTCCGGCCGCATCGAGATCGGCGGCGGCGACCGCGTGATCCCCGCGTTCTTCGTCGCCGGCACCGGCAAGAAGCGCGTCCTCATCCGCGCCGTCGGCCCCGGCCTCGCCGCCTTCGGCGTCGAAGGCACCATGGCGGATCCGAAGTTCGAACTCTACGACGGCGCCACGCGCATCGCGGAAAACAACGACTGGTCGCCCGCCATCGCCTCGTCCTTCGCCGCCGTCGGCGCGTTCTCGCTGCCCAACGGCAGCCGCGACGCCGCCGCCGTGTTCGAACTCGATGCCGGCAAGCCCTACTCGATCCACGTCTTCAGCAACACCAACCAGGGCGGCGTCGTGCTCTTCGAAGTCTACGACCTCGGCAACGTTTCCGGCGGCAGCAAGTTCAGCAACGTCTCCGTCCGCGGCCCCACCGGCACCGGCGCAGCCACGCTGATCCTCGGCCTCAACATCGCCGGCGCCGGCGACAGCAAGCTCACGATCCTCGCCCGCGGCGTCGGCCCGACCCTCGCCCAGCTCGGCGTCTCCAGCACCATCGCCGACCCGAAGCTCGAGATCTTCGACAACAACCAGCGCTCCGTGCTCGTGAACGACAACTGGTCCGGCGCCGACTTCGTCACCGAGATGCTGCAGGCCCGCGAGTTCGTCGGCGCATTCGCGCTCAGCGGCGATTCGGCCGACGCCGCCACCCTCGCTCTGCTCAATCCGGGCAGCTACACCATGCAGATCACCGCCGCGACCGGCGCCACCGCCGGCGAGGCGCTCGTGGAGATCTACGAAGTGCCGTAAGGCACCTCCCCGCTTTCGGCGGCCCTTCAGCCGGGTCGGCCGGAAACTGAAGCGAACCCCCGGTGCCCGCGAGAGGCGGCGCCGGGGGTTTTCGTTTTTCCCCTCCGCCCCGCGCCCAACTCCAAAATCCGCGATCCCAAATCCGAAATCCGAAATTCGCCGCCTCCGCCTCACTTCTTCCCGCTCACCTTCCGCGCCATCGACTCCACCGCCTGGTCCGTCAGCAGCAGCCGCCAGCCCTCCGCCGCGCGGCGCAGCACGAGCGTGTCGTCCTTCGTGCCCTGCTCCGACGCGAAACGGATCCGCACGCCCACGTTGTCCGGAGCGACTTCCCGCGCGCCGAGCACCTGCAGACCCGTGAGGCCCGCCGCATCGCGCGCCATCATCAGCGCGATCACTTTCTCCGCCGAACCATACTCCTGCCGCACGCGCTCCGAGAGCGTCCCGAACCACGCATCCGCCTTCGCCCGCGCCGAATCCGTAAACGCCAGCGAGCCCGCCACCGCGTCGACATCGCCCGCGATCGCGGCCGCCAGCGCCGATTGCGTCGCCGCCTCCGGCGTCGCCTTGCCCACATTGCGCAGCTCGGCCGCCGGGATGATCTTCACCCCCACGCCCCCGGTCGATTTCTCCAGCTCCTTCGCCGACTGCGCGAGCTGCGCCATCTCCGCAAAACGGTTCAACGCCTGCGCGGTCTTCCGCAGCCCTTCCAGCTCCTCGCGCAGCCGCCGCAGCTCCTCCGGCGCGATCCCGGTCGCACCCGCGGCCCCCGCCCCGCTCGCCGGCTCCGGCACCGCGACGGGCGCCGACCTCGGCTCCCGCTCCAGCGCACGCACCGCCATCTGCACCTCGCTGCGCAGCAGCTCCACCTCCCGGCGCAACACCCGATTGTCCGCCTGCTGCAGCGCCACCACGGCGCCGCCGATCCCGAGTCCCGCCAAGCCGATTGCCCAGAGTGCCTTGCTCATCCGCGCACGCTGTCCTCGCGCACCGGAGAACACCAACCGGAAACCGGCAGCGCCCGCCCGCCGCGCGTCAGCTCTCGTCCGGCCGCACGGTCATCGCCTGCTCGATCGCCAGCCGCAGCCGCTCGCGGTTGAAGGGCTTCATGATTGCGAAGTGCGCCCCGAAGCCCGTCGCCAACTTCAGGCAATCGTCCCACGCGAGCACCCGGCCGCCGCCCGAGATCGCGAGGATCCGCGCCTGCGGCTGCGTCTGCTTCACGTGCCGGATCAGGTCCAGGCCGTCGCCGCCCGGCATCAGGATGTCCGTGATCACGAGATCGAACTTCTCCCGCGTCATCGCTTCCGCCGCGGCGGTCGCATTGCCGACGCAGGTCGCCCGATGGCCTTCGCCTTCCACACAGAGCTGCACCAGCGCGGCGATGCGCTCCTCGTCATCGGCGATCAGCACGGAAAGGGACTTCATTGCGCCGCATCAGACGGTCGGCCCGAGTCGGATTCAAGCGCTCATCTCGCCTCCGCTTTTCAACAAGCCCGGGAAAATCGGATTTGAACCCGCCTTCCGCGGCCCATCACATCCGCGCCCCATGTGGCGCCCCACCCCACGTCCGCTCGCGGTCCTGCTGCTCGTCGCCGGCCTCGTCGCCCCGCTTCACGCCCAACCCCGCGGCCGCGATCCCGCCCAGCTCGCCGCCGAGTTCTGCGCCGGCTGCCACGGCCCCAATCTCACCGGCGGCACCGCGCCCAGCCTGCTCGACGACGTCTGGAAATACGGCGCCGACGACGAGAGCCTCCTCCGCGCGATCGCCAACGGCTTCCCGCAGGCCGGCATGGCGCCGTTCACCGGCGTGCTCACCGACGCCGAGCAACGCAGCCTGCTCACCTACCTCCGCCGCCGCAGCCGCCAATTCGCCCTCGGCCTTGTCCCCGTCAACGTGCCGCCGCCCGAGGTCGTCACGTTTCACAGCCAGCGCCAGACGTTCCGCCTCGAGACGTTCGCCGGCCCGCTCGATACGCCGTGGAGCATCGTTTTTCTGCCCGGCGACCGCATCCTCGTCAGCGACCGCGTCGGCGTGCTCCGCGTCATCGAAAAGGGAAAACTCCTGCCCGACCCCATCCGCGGCACCCCCGTGCCGTTCGTGAAACAGGACGGCGGCTACCTCGATCTCATCGCCCACCCGCGCTACGCGGAAAACGGCTGGCTCTATCTCGCCTACACCGAGCTCGGCCAGAACCCGCAGACCTCCATGACCGTGATCGTGCGCGGGCGCATCCGCGACGGCGCGTGGACCGACGAGTCCACGCTCTTCCGCGCCCCGCAGTCCTTCTATTTCCGCGACACCAGCCACTACGGCAGCCGGTTTCTTTTCGACGCCGCCGGTCACCTGTTTTTCACGCTCGGCGACCGCGGCAACGCCGCCCACGCCCAGGACCTCGCCAGTCCCCTCGGCAAAATCCACCGCGTGCTCGACGATGGCCGCCCCGCTCCCGGCAATCCCTTCCTCGATCACGCAGGCGCCTGGCCCTCGATCTGGACCCTCGGCAACCGTCACGCGCAAGGCCTGCAGTTTCACCCCGTCACCGGCCAGCTCTGGTCGACCGAACACGGCCCGCGCGGCGGCGACGAACTCAACGTCATCTTCCCCGGCCGGAACTACGGCTGGCCCACGATTTCCGACGGCCTCGCGCAATCGACCGAACGCATCGAGGGCACCGCGCGCGAAGGCATGGAGCGGCCCATCGTCAGCTGGACGCCCTCGATCGCGCCCGCCGCGATCGAATTCTACGCCGGCGACCGCTACCCCGCGTGGAAAAACAACCTCTTCATCGCCAGCCTCGTCGGCCGGCATCTCCGCCGCGTCGTCCTCGAGGATAATCGCGTCGTCCATCAGGAAGTTCTCTTCAGCGAGCAAGGCCGCGTGCGCGATGTCGCCACCGGCCCCGACGGCCTGCTCTACGTCGCACTCAACAATCCCGGCCGCATCGCCCGCCTCGTGCCGGTCGCCGACCCTCCCGCCGACTCGCCGGCGAAATAGCGGGACCATCCGGATCCCGCCGCTCCCGCCCGCGCCTTTGACTCCCCACCTCGCGCTGCCCAGCCTCCGCCCGATGCGTCCCGCGCGCGCCCAGATCAGGATCCCGCACCGGCACGAATGGCTGTGGGAGCCGCTGCAGTCGGAGCCCACCTTCGTGCTCCGCACGATGTTCGGCGCCAAGGCCGCATATCTCGGTGGGAAGTTGATGCTCTGCTTCTGCGCCGGCGAAGAACCGTGGCGCGGCGTGCTCGTCTGCACCGGCCGCGAACACCACGCCGCGCTCGTCGCCGAGTTTCCCGCGCTCGCGCCGCACGCGATCCTGCCCAAGTGGCTCTACCTGCCCGAGAGCGCGCCGACCTTCGAGCGCGACGCCACCCGCCTCGTCGCCCTCGCCCGCCGGCTGGATCCGCGTCTCGGCATCGAGCCCGGCCCGCGCAAAAAATCCCCCGCGCCCCAGCGCCGCCGCGGCCGGACCACCGGGCGCCCACGTTGATTTCCATGCCTCGCCTCCCCCGCCCGTTCCGCACCGCCCAGCCCGTCATCGCGATGATCCACGTCGGCGCCCTTCCCGGCACGCCGGCCGCGCGCCTTTCCCTCGCGGAGCTCGAGCGCCAGGCCCTCCGCGAAGCCCGTCTTTACCGCGACGCCGGCGTCGATGCCGTCATGCTGGAAAACATGCACGACACGCCCTACCTCCGCGGCCGCGTCGGCCCCGAGATCGTCGCCGCCATGACGATCCTCTCCCGCAGCGTGAAGGAACTCACCCGCCTCCCCTGCGGCCTGCAGATCCTCGCCGGCGCCAATCAGGACGCCCTCGCCGTCGCCCACGCCGCCGGCCTCGACTTCATCCGCGCCGAAGCCTTCGCCTTCGCTCACGTAGCCGACGAGGGCATCCTCGAGTCCTGCGCCGCCGAGCTCCTCCGCTTCCGCCGCGCCATCGGCGCCGAACGCGTCCAGGTCTGGGCCGACATCAAAAAGAAACACAGCTCCCACGCCCTCACCGCCGACGTCGGCATCGGCGAGACCGCGCACGCCGTCGAGTTTCTCCGCGGTGACGCCGTCATCGTCACCGGCGCCGTCACCGGCGATGCCCCCAAACCCGCCGACGCCCAGGAAGTCCGCGCCGCCACCCGCCTCCCCGTCCTCCTCGGCTCCGGCGTCACCGCCGAAAACGTCGCCGCCTTCGCCCCGTTCGCCGATGGCTTCATCGTCGGCTCCGCCTTCAAAGTCGGCGGCCACTGGAGCGCCCCGGTCGACCCCGCGCGCGTGCGCCGTTTCATGTCCGCCCTGCGCAAGGTCCGCTGATCCTCCCGCTGCCGGAGCCGCAAGCGCCGGCCCGCGGTTCCGGAAGGTTCACACGTCGCGGCCCCACGCCGCCCCAACTACCACGTTTCCGGTATTCAACCCGCGTGCCGTCGGCCCGCGGCCCCGCAGCGTCCCCGCCCGGAGGGTCGGGCAGATGAAGCCACGGGGCGGATCTGGAAGGGGTTCCGGCATCCGGTAACCTCCGTGTGCCCGGCCCTCCGAATTACAAGCGCGGCGCCGCCGGCTTGTGCGGTGCATCCCAGGCATGCGCACCCACCGCGTTGAATTTCCGCCGGTAAACGCGGTCCACGCACGTCGCATAGACCACATCGAATTTCGGTCCGCCGAAACACAGGTTCGTGATCCGGCCGTTCGGCGTCGGGATGATCGCATTCACGCGCCCGGCTTGGTCGCAGATCTGGATGCCCATCCCGGTCGCCACCCACAGCCGCCCGTCGCGGTCCACTTTCATGCCGTCCGCCCGGCTGTCGTCCACCTCGTCGCCCGCATGCAGCCAATAATACTTCTGCTTCTGCGCGAGCGTGCCGTCGGGCTGCACCACGAAGCTGTAAACCCAGTGCGACCGGTAGTCCGCCACGTAGAGCAGCGACTGGTCCGGCGAAAGCGTCACGCCGTTGGCGAAACGGATCCCCGTGTCGACGACCTGCTTCGTGCCGTCCGGCCGGATCAGCCACACCTTGCTCGTCTCGCTGGCCGGCGCGTTTCCGGCCGGCGGATTCGTGGCGTAGATGTTGCCGTTGCGTGCGACCACGAGGTCGTTGCCCGCGAAGCCTTCCGCGATGACCGACACCTTCCCCGCCGCATCGATCGCCACCACCCGCTGCGCCCCGCCCTCGACCGCATACAGCCGCCCGTCCGGCCCGAACGCCTGCCCGTTGGAGCGGTTCGTGTTCTCCCGCGCGAGCACCGGCTTGCCCGCCGCATCGAGCCGGTAGGCCTTCGAATTCGGAATGTCCGTGAACCACACCTCACCCCGGGCGTTCACCGCGGGCCCTTCGGACAGCCGGTAACCCTCGCCCACCAGTTCCCACTCCTCGCCCGGGATCAGCACCTGCGCCAGCACCGTGTTCTTCGTCGTGGCCGCCGGCTTCGGCGCCTCCGGCCAGCCGCGCCAGAGCCAGCGCATCGCATCCGGAAACACCGCGGTCCCGTGCTTCGCATTGTGCCCGCCCTCG